>Ga0209960_1000173_pt1 | contig 192495 bp, 179 predicted proteins | sample ThiBiot_500_plan_2_FD_183947 | JGI IMG/M metagenome (GOLD analysis project Ga0209960, IMG submission 183947) | Wastewater bioreactor microbial communities from Cape Town, South Africa - Thiocy_expt_500_plan (SPAdes) | ecosystem: Engineered > Bioreactor > Thiocyanate-remediating >... | reverse complement strand
GAGGCCACCATACCCGTTTACAAAGCGAACAGGAAAGTCAATGAAATCAACGGTCTACCCAGACCACCCCCGCGCCAGTGCTAGCTTTGCGTACCGTCACTTATTGCACTGAAAACGAGGAGACCCCGATCACCGGGTCGAGCGTGTTCTCCGGGGGGCTGGACCTGGGCAGCCGGCCCGTCCTGTACTTCGCCTCCCTGGGCGCCCTGGCGCTCGCCTCGCTCGGGTTCGTGCGCATCAAGGGTTCGCGCTTCGGCTTGGTCCTGGCGGCCGCGAACCAGAGCGAGCAGCGCGTGGAGGCGTCGGGCTTCAGTGTCGATCGCTACCGGCTGGCGGCTTTCGTGCTCGCCGCGGCGGTCTGCGGCTTGGCCGGGTTCCTGAACGCCAACCTCACCAGCTTCGTGACGCCCGACCTCACGAGCTGGAAGCTGTCCGCGGCGCTCATGTTCATGGTCGTGCTCGGCGGCAGCGGGACGGCCTGCGGCCCGGTCCTGGGGGCGGCCGCGTTCGTGCTCATCGAGCAGCTGCTGGGCAGCAAGACTGCCTACTGGGAGTTCTGGTTCGGAGCCTTCCTGATCGTCGCGGTGAGCGGCGGGCGCCGGGGGCTGGCCAGCCTGCTGCTGGGAACCAAGGGAGGTTCGGCATGAGCGCCGCCGTCGCACCGGTGCTGGCCATGGACGGGCTGTTCAAGGCCTTCGGTGGCGTCGTCGCCACCCGGGACGTGTCGCTGGACATCCGCAAGGGCGAGATCCATGCCCTGATCGGCCCCAACGGGGCGGGCAAGACGACGCTGATCAGCCAGCTGTTCGGGGCCCTGCGGCCGGACCGCGGGCGCATCCTTCTTCACGATCAGGACATCACGGGCCTGTCTCCGGCGCAGCGGGCCCGCAGGGGCATCTCGCGGTCCTTCCAGATCACGGCGCTGGCCCGGAGCATGTCCGTGCTGCAGAACGCCGTGCTGGCGATCCTGGCCCAGGACGGGCACGCCTTCAGCTTCTGGCGCTCGATCCAGCGCGACGCCCCGCTGCAAGCGCGCGCGCATGAACTGCTGCGCAGCGTGGGCATGCACGGCAGGGCAGGGGCGCTGGTCGAGAGCCTGAGTCATGGCGAGCAGCGCCTGCTCGAGTTCGCGCTGGCCATGGCCGGCGACCCCGCGATCGTGCTGCTCGACGAGCCCATGGCCGGGCTGGGGCACGAGGAAGGACTGGAGATGACCCAGCACTTGGCCCGCCTGAAAGGCAAGACCACCATCATCCTGGTGGAGCACGACATGGATGCGGTCTTCGGGCTGGCTGACCGGGTCACGGTCCTGGTGGGCGGCACGGTGCTGGCCACCGGCACGCCCGCGGAGATCCGCGCCAACCCGGATGTTCGCAACGCCTACCTGGGGGATGATCTATGACGCTCAGCGTTCAACGTCTCTCGGGCGGCTACGGCGCCAACCGCGTGCTCTTCGACGTGGACCTGTCCATCGGAGAGGGCGAGGTGGTGTGCCTCATGGGCCGCAACGGCATGGGAAAGACGACCACGGTGCACAGCATCCTGGGGCTGCTTCCGAAGAAGGGCGGGAACGTCACGTTCCAGGGCGTCGACATCACCGGCCTGGCGGCCGACCAGATCGCGCGGCTGGGCGTGGGCCTCGTGCCCGAGGGACGGCACATCTTTCCCAACCTGTCCCTGCACGAGAACCTCATGGCGACGGCGGCCAGCCGGACCGCGGGGGCCGCGCCATGGACTGTGGATCGCGTCTACGAGATCTTCCCGAAGCTGCACGAGCGCCGCCTTGCCGCCGGAAACTTGCTGTCGGGCGGTGAGCAGCAGATGCTGGCCATCGGACGCGCGCTGATGACGAATCCCCGCCTGCTCATCCTGGACGAAGCCACCGAAGGGCTGGCGCCCTTGATCCGGGAGCAGATCTGGCGGTGCCTGGCCGATCTGCGCCGCACGGGCCTGGCGATCCTCATCGTCGACAAGCACCTCAAGAAGCTCGTGCATCTGGCGGACCGCTTCTACGTCATGGAGCGCGGCCGCATCAAATGGACGGGGACCGCCAAGGACGTCGAGTCCGACCTGGAAAGGATCTCGGGGCTCATGGCCGTGTGACCCGCGCCGTGGCGCCGGCCCATCCCCATCCCCATCCGCTTTGCTTGTTCCATCAAAGGAGACGATGAAATGAAGATACTGGGCATTTTTCTGGCGCTGGCTGCCGCCATGGCCGCTCCGGCCGGCGCGCAGACGCCGCCGATCAAGATCGGGGTCGTGACGACGCTGACCGGCGGCGGCGCGGTCATCGGCCGGGACGTGGTCGATGCGGTCAACCTGGGGGTCGAGCACATCGGCGGCAGCATGGGTGGGCGCAAGGTCGAGATCGTCTACGAGGACGACGGGCTCAAGCCCGAGCTGGGGCGCCAGAAGACGCAGAAGCTGATCCAGCAGGACGGCGTCGACGTGCTGGGCGGTTACATCTGGAGCAACGTGCTGCTGGCCTCGCGCAAGCCGATCGTCGATGCCGGCAAGGTCGTGGTCAGCGTCAATGCCGGCCCGTCGGACATCGCGGGCAAGCTGTGCTACGAGAACTTCATCGCGATGCACGCGCAGAACGACGTGCTGCCGATGGCGGTGGGCAAGCTCATGAACCTGCGCGGCGCCAAGAAGCTGTACTTCATGGCCCCGAACTACACCGCGGGCAAGGACTTCCTCCAGGCCGTGCGGCGCGTGTACACGGGCGAGGTGGTCGGTGCGGACATGACCCGGTGGGGCGACGATCCGCAGCTCGACTTTTCCGCGGAGCTGAGCAAGGTGAGGGCGTCCGGCGCCGATGCTTTGTTCGCCTTCTACCCGGGTGCCGCGGGCGCTGCCTTCGCGCGGCAGTTCGACCAGTCGGGCCTGGCCGGCAAGACCAAGCTCTTCACGGCCTTCACGCTGGACCAGCTCAACCTGCCGAGCCTGCAGGCCGCGGGCGTGAAGGGCGTGCTTGGCTCGGAAACAGCCGACTTCTGGGCGGCGGACCTGGACAACGCCGAGAACAAGCGCTTCGTCAAGGAATTCAATGCCAAGTACGGCCGCCTGCCGTCGAACTACGCCGCGACGTCCTACGACATGGTCACGCAGCTGAAGGCCGCCGTGGACGAACTGGGCGGCAACACCAAGGAAGCCGCGAAGCTGAGCGCGGCGCTGCGCAAGGCGGCCTACCGGTCCGTTCGCGGGGTCCAGTACCGGATCGGAAAGAACGGCTTCCCGGTCGACCGGTTCGTCGCGGTCGAAGTCGATGGAAGCGGACCCGTCTGGAGCCTCAAGTCCAAGGAGGTCGTGCTCGAGGGCACGGCCGATCCGCACCTGGCGGCTTGTCCGCTGTAGGCGAGAGGCGGCCGTGCCCGGTCGGGTGGCGCCGCCGCGCGGCGCGCCCCCGCAAGGGCCGCCCGTGTCCACCCCGTTTGTTCAGAAAGAGGATCCGAGCCACCATGTCGCAGTCAACTTCGCTGCCGAATCACGAGATGGGCGCCCGCAGCTACGGCCTGCACATTGCCGGCGAGGCCGTCGCGGCCGAGCCGGGACGTACCTTCGAGTCCTTCAACCCCACGACCGGGCGGCGCTGGGGCGACTTCGCCATCGCCGGCGCCGACCAGGTGGACCGGGCGGTGACGGCGGCCGCCAAGGCATTCCGCGGCCCCTGGTCCCGCATGTCCGCGACCGAGCGCGGCCGGCTGCTGATGCGCTGGGGCGACGCGATCGCGGAGAACGCGATGCACATCGGCGCGCTCGAGGCGACGCAGAACGGCAAGCTGGCCTCGGAGATGCAGACCCAGGCGCGCATCGTGCGCGACTGGCTCTGCTACTTCGGCGGCATGGCCGACAAGATCGAGGGCGCGGTCATTCCGGTCGCGCAGACGTCGGTGCTCAACTACACGCTCAAGGAGCCCCTGGGCGTGGTGGCCGTCATCGTGCCCTGGAACTCTCCGACGCTGCTGATGATCGAGTCGGCCGCGCCCGCGCTCGCCGCGGGCAACACCATCGTCGTCAAGCCCAGCGAGGTGACGTCGGCCTCGGCGATCGAGATCGCCCGGCTGGCGGAAAGCGTCGGCATCCCCCCCGGCGTCCTCAACGTCGTGACGGGGCTGAGGGAAACCGGGGAGGCGCTCGTCGGACACCCGCAGGTCCGCAAGATCTCCTTCATCGGCAGCACGGACGTGGGACGGGCCATCGCCGCCGAGGCGGGCAGGAAGCTCGTCCCGTGCACGCTCGAGCTGGGCGGCAAGAGCCCGAACATCGTCTTCGAGGACGCCGACATCGACCGCGCGGAAATCGGGGTGCTGGCCGGGATCTTCGCGGCGGCGGGCCAGACCTGCGTGGCGGGCTCGCGCGCCTACATCCACCGCCGCATCTACGACGAACTGGTCTCCCGCCTGGTGCGGCGGGCGGGCCGGATCGCGGTCGGCGACCCGCTGGCGCAGGCCACCCAGATGGGGCCCGTCGCGAGCAAGGCCCAGCTGGACAAGGACCAGGCCATCGTGCGCGAGGCCGTGGCCGCAGGGGCCAGCGTGCTCTGCGGGGGCGAACGCCTGGCGGTGCCAGGCTTCGACGGCGGCTACTTCTTCGCGCCCACGATCCTGGGCGGGGCGGATGCGGCCAATCCGGTGATCTGCAAGGAGGTCTTCGGGCCGGTCCTCGCGGTCATGCCCTTCGAAGACGACGACGAGGTCCTCGCCCTGGCCAACGATTCGGAGTTCGGGCTGGCCGCGGGGGTGTGGACCAAGGACTTCCGGCGCGCGCACCTGATGGCGCGGCGGCTCGAGGCGGGAACGGTCTGGCTCAACACCTACCGCACGCTGGCCTTCAATTCGCCCTTCGGCGGCTACAAGTCCAGCGGAATCGGGCGCGTCAACGGCACCGAGGCCGTGAACCACTACCTGCAGACCAAGAGCGTCTGGTGCGAGCTCGGCGACGAGGTGCGCGACCCGTTCGCCTTCAAGGCCTAGGCACCCTCCCGGCCGCACAGCCACAGATCCATCGCATAGGAGCCACGATGAGAGGTGTCGTATTTCCCGGGAACCGCAAGATCGAGTACCTCGAGGTGCCGGACCCGACGCCCGGGCCGCTGGACGTCGTCATCGAGATGAAGGCGTCCGGCATGTGCGGCACCGACCTGCAGAACTACCGCAGGCCGCTGGACCAGCCTGCCTACATGCCATCGCTGATCGGCCGCCCGCCCATCGCCGGCCACGAGCCCGCGGGCATCGTCTGCGCGGTCGGTTCGGCCGTGCCGGCGCAGCTCGCGCGGGTCGGGCAGCGGGTCATGGTGCACCACTACCAGGGCTGCAACGCCTGCGCGCACTGCCGCACCGGCTGGCAGCAGCTGTGCCGCAACGTCCAGCCGATGGTGCGCGTGTACGGCAACAACGACGACGGCGGCCACGCGCCCTACCTGAAGGTGCCGGCGAACACCGTGGTCACGCTGCCGGATTCGCTGAGCTTCGAGGCCGGCGCGGCGATCGCCTGCGGAACCGGCACCGCCTACCAGGCGCTGCGGCGCATGCACCTGTCCGCGGCAGACACCATCGCCATCTTCGGGCAGGGGCCCGTCGGCCTGTCGGCCACGCAGTTCGCGCGGGCCATGAATGCGCGCGTCATCGCCATCGACACGAACGAGCAGCGGCTCGAGCACGCACGCCGACTGGGCGCCGACGTGGCCTTCGCCCCGTCGGGCGACGGCGATGTCGCAGAAGCCATCCTGGAGCTGACCGGCGGGCAGGGCGTCGACAAGTCGCTGGAGACCTCGGGGGCGGCATCCGCGCGCAGCGCGGCCATCCGTGCGGCCAAGACCTGGGGGACCTGCTGCTTCGTCGGCGAGGGCGGCGAGGTGCGCATCAACGTCAGTCCGGAGCTGCTGCGCCGCCAGATGACGGTCATGGGGTCGTGGACGTTCTCGACGACCGGCCAGGCCGAGTGCGCCGCCTTCGTCGCCGCCAAGGGGCTCGACGTCGGCCAGCTGTACACCCACCGCTGGACGCTGGACCGGGCCGAGGAGGCCTACCGGCTGTTCGACCAGGGCGTGGGCGGCAAGGGCGTGTTCCTGCTCTGATGGCGGCGGGGCGCCGGTACCGGGGGCGTATGCGGGCCACGGCCCGGCGCACGGGCCCGTCCGGTCGCCGGCATGCGCGCCGACGCGACGCGGTCCCGGCTCAGGCCTCCAGCGGCCGCTCGCTGAAGCGCATCGAGAAGTCGACGGCCGTCACGTCCTTGATCAGCGCGCCCACGGAGATGCGGTCGACGCCGGTCTCCGCGTAGGCCCGCAGCGTCTCGAAGGTGACGCCGCCGGAGACCTCCAGGCTGCAGCGGCCCTGGGCCAGCCGCACCGCTTCACGGACGGTCTCCAGGGGCATGTTGTCCAGCAGCACCATGTCCACGCCCGCGTCGAGCGCTTCCTGCAACTGCCGCAGCGTCTCGACCTCCACCTGGATGAAGGCCACGCGGCCCTTGAGCGCCTGCGCCGCGCGGAACGCGGCCGTCAGGCCGCCCGCTGCCGCGATGTGGTTCTCCTTGATCAGGACGGCGTCGTACAGGCCCATCCGGTGGTTCTGGCCGCCGCCGCAGCGCACGGCGTACTTTTGCGCGGCGCGCAGGCCGGGGATGGTCTTGCGCGTATCTAGGACGGCCGCGCGCGTGCCTTCGACCACCTTGACATAGCGGGCGGTCTTGGTCGCCACGCCGCTGAGCGTCTGCAGGAAATTCAGGCAGGTGCGCTCCGCGGTGAGGAGCTCGCGCGCCACGCCTTCGATCACCACGACGGCCTGCCCGGGCACGCAGGTGCCGCCATCGGGTACGCGCCAGTCGGCCCGCGCCGTCGGCGCCAGGCGGTGCAGTATCTCCTCGACCCAGGGCCGGCCGCAGACGACCGCCGCCTGGCGGCACGTGATGGTGGCCGTGGCGCGGGCGGTCGCCGGGACCAGTTCCGCGGTCAGGTCTCCCGGGCCGACATCCTCGTCCAAGGCACGCTCGACGTCCTGGTGCACCTGCTTCAGAAACTCTCTCTCACTCACGTTCAATCCTTTTTGTTCATCCTGGGGAGGCCGCGTCCCGGCGCGGCCGTGCCGCCTGTGCTTGCGTGGGCCGGCGGAGCGCCAGCCACCGGGGCCACCGGCGCCGGAGCATGGCTTGCGGCCTCACCTCGCTCATGCGCGCGACTGGAGGAGACGTTTGCCCGTCGGCCGAACCGGTGCGCACGCACGCACACGCACCGCCATGCGTACACATCGAGTCCGAGTTTACAAAATTATTAGAGACCAAATGATTCTAGGGAAACCCCGTAGGGAAAACCGTTGCCCGGATCAACGTGTGCCCCTAAAATCATTAGGCGACTAACAAAACGGGGCACCGCCAGACGGTGCCCGCATTCCCCGCCATGAACCCCACTGAAACCTCGGCGCCGATCTGGTCAGACTCGCTACTGCTCGGGCATGCGGCGATCGATGGCGAGCACGAGCAACTGGCCGAGCTGATCGAGCGCATGCGGTGCGCCGCCGCGCCCGAGATGGCGCAGGCGCTGGACGCGGTGCTCCAGCATGCGGCCTCGCACTTCGCGGCCGAGAACGAGTTGATGCGCACGACGGCGTTTCCGCCGCGCGACTGCCACATCAGCGAGCACGAAGCGGTGCTGTCCACGCTGCGCGGCGTGCGTGCCCGCCTGGCGCGCGGGGAGGTCGAGGTGGCCCGCCGCGTGGCGGACGAGCTGGCGGCCTGGTTTCCGCCCCACGTCCAGCACCTCGACTCGGCACTCACCCATTGGCTCTGCAAGCTGCAGCACGGCGCCAAGCCCGTGGTGCTGCGCGTGGGCCGAAAGCCCGAGGCCGCCCTGGCCTGCTAGTTCAACCCCCCTGAAGCAACCACCACTAGAGATGAGATGACATCATGATGACTCACGAAGAGAACGAACTGCTTTGCCGCGTCGAAGGCGACGCCCCGATGGGACGCCTGATGCGCCGCCACTGGATGCCCATCTGCCTCGTGGAAGAGGTGAGCGAACCCGACGGCACGCCGGTGAAGGCGCGGGCGTTCGGCGAGGACCTTGTGGTCTTCCGCGACAGCGACGGCCGGGTCGGCGTCATGGATGAGTACTGTCCCCACCGTCGCGCGTCGCTGGTCTACGGCCGCAACGAGGAGGGAGGGCTTCGCTGCCTCTACCACGGCTGGAAGATGGACGTCGACGGGAACGTGCTGGAGATGGCTTCCGAGCCGGCTTCGAGCGGCATGGTCGACAAGGTCAAGCACACCGCGTACCCCACCAAGGAATGGGCTGGCATGGTGTGGGCCTACATGGGGCCCAAGGAGACCATGCCCGAATTCCAGCCGCCGCCGTGGGCGCCGACGGCGGACACGCGGGTGAGCATCGCGAAAGTGCTGCTGCCGTGCAACTGGGCGCAGATCCTCGAGGGTGCCATCGACTCCGCGCACAGCTCCAGCCTTCACTCCTCCGACATGGTTCCTGCGCGCGTGGACGGCGCGAAGGCCACGGACAAGACCTGGCTGCGCCCGTCCACCGACAAGGCGCCGCGCATGCAGGTGCAGCGCACCGGCTTCGGCTTCCGCTATGCCGCGCTGCGCCGCCCGATCACGAACGCCGCGGAGAACGACTACGTGCGCTCGACGGTGTTCGTGGCACCGGCCACGGCCCTGATCCCGCCCAACAACCTCTACAACGTGGCCAACATCAACGTGCCGATGGACGACACGAGCACGGCGTTCTATTTCATCGCCTGGGGCCACCCGTCGCAGACGCCGGAGACCGACACCTGGCGCAAGTTCCTGCGCCAGACGGTGGGTGTCGACCTGGACCAGAACTACCGCCCCCTGCGCAACGAGGCGAACAAGTTCTGGCAGGACCGCAACGCCATGAAGGCCGGCAACTTCACGGGCATCACCGGCTTCCCGAACCAGGACGTGGCGATGTGGCTGACCATGGGCGCCATCGCCGACCGCACGCATGACCGTCTGGGCGCCAGCGACTTGGCGATCGTGGAATTCCGCAAGCAGATGCTCGAGGCCGTGCAAGCCTTCGACCAGGGGGCGCCTGCCATCGGCACCGGCGCCGAGGCGGCCACGCCGGCCGTCTGCTCCTTCCAGGCCATCGTCCCCAAGACGACCGACTGGCGCACCTACGAGACCCGCTATGTCTGGCTGGACGGCGAAAACCGTCCCGAGTTCGAACCCTCCTATTCCGTGAAGTCCTGATCCCGTGAGCAAACTCCAACTCTCCGTCGCCATGGGCGACTACGACCGCACCCGCGCGCTGTTCGACGGCCGCGTTCAGATCGACGGCGTCGATCCCGTGTACATGCTCCTCAATCCCGAGGAGATGTTCTTCCGGGCGATGCGTAGCGTCGATTTCGACATCACCGAGCTCTCGTTCTCCAGCTACCTGGTGAAGCACTCGCGGGGCGAGTGCCCTTACATCGCGCTACCGGTGTTTCTCTCGCGGGCGTTCCGGCACACGTCGATCTACGTGCGCAAGGACCGCATCCGCGAGCCGGCCGACCTGAAGGGCAAGCGCATCGGCTTGCCCGAATACCAGCTCACCGCCAACGTGTGGGCGCGCGCGATCCTGCAGGACGACTTCGGCGTGCGCCCCTCCGACGTGACCTGGGTGCGCGGGGGCATCGAGACGCCGGGGCGGCCCGAGAAGGTCAAGCTGCAGCTGCCGGACGACGTCCGGATCGAGCAGGCGCCCGAGGGGGCGACGATCTCGCAGATGCTCGACCGCGGGGAGATCGATGGCTTCATGGCGCCGCGCCCGCCGAGCCGGTCGGCGCTCGCCAACCCGAACATCGGCTGGCTGTTCGACGACCCGACCGCGGTGGCCAAGGACTACTACCGGCGCACGGGCGTGTTCCCGATCATGCACGTGGCGGCCGTCAGGAAGGAACTCGCCGCCAAGCACCCCTGGCTTCCCGCCGCGCTCGTCAAGGCCTTCACCCAGTCCAAGGCCGCCGCGCTGGAGCTGCTGTCGGACACCTCGGCCACCAAGGTCACGCTGCCCTTCGTCGAGGAGCAGCTGCAGGCTGCCCGCGAGGCGATGGGGGACGACTTCTGGTCGTACGGCGTGGCGGCCTCGGCCAGGACGCTGGAGACCTTCGTGCGGGCCCACTACGAGCAGGGCCTGTCATCGCGCCACGTGCCGGTCAGCGAGCTCTTCCACCCCGCGACCTACGAGACCTACAGCATCTGATCCCGCACCACCCACAACTGGAGACACCCACCATGAAGCACAAGATCCCCGCCTGGCTGGTTGGCCTGGCCTGCATCGCCCAACTCGCATTCGGCTCCCTGGCCCATGCCCAGGCCTATCCGAGCCGCGCCATCAAGCTCGTCGTTCCCTATGCCGCCGGCGGCCTTCCCGACACGGTGGCGCGCATCATCGCCAAGTCGCTGGGCGATACGCTGGGGCAGGCGGTCTACGTCGACAACCGGCCCGGTGCGGGTGGCTCGGTCGCCGCCTCCGCGATCCTGCAGTCCCCGGCTGACGGCTACACGCTGCTGGTGACCGATGGGCCGATGCTGTCGATCACGCCGTTGATCAACAAGAAGATCACCTACGACGCGGCCAACGACTTCGTGCCGATCGCCCTCGTCGGCAAGGCCCCGCTGTTCCTCGCCGTCAACGCGAACGTCAAGGCGAACACGCTGGACGAACTCGTCGCGCTGGCCAAGGCGAAGCCAGGGGGCCTCAACTACGGCTCCGCCGGCAACGGCAGCATCCACCACCTGACGATGGAGGCGATGAATGCAAGCCTGGGCATCTCGATGACGCACATTCCGTTCAGGGGCAGCGCCGTCTCGGTCCCCGCGATGATCGGCGGACAGGTGGACATGGTGTTCGCTTCGCCGCCGTCGCTCATGGGCTTCGTCAAGTCGGGCCAGGCGCGCCTTCTGGCCACCAATTCGACGACGCGTTCCCCGCTGGCACCGCAGATGCCTACCCTGGCGGAAAAGATCCCCGGCTTCGATTTCGCATTCACGGTCGCGGTGTTGGCGAAGACCGGTACGCCGAGCGAGGTCATCTCCAAGGTCAATGCCGAGATCAACAGGATCGTGAAGGTCCCCGAGGTCATCGAGCAGCTGCGCACTGCGGGCGTCGACCCGGCGGGCGGAACGCCCGAACAGCTCGCGCGGGCGCTGCGTGCAGAGAAGGCCCAGGTGACCGACGCCGCCGCGCGGGCGCAGCTGAAGGCCGAGTAGTCGCGCGTCATGACGCTCACCACACCCCAAACCCATTCCGACACGCAGATGCCGTTGCGCGTGGCGCGGATCCTCGACGTGGCGCGCGACATCCGCAGCTTCGAGCTGGTACAGCCCGATGGCAGCGAGCTGCCGCCGTTCACGCCGGGATCGCACGTCAAGGTCCAGGCCCCCAATGGCATGCTGCGCAAGTATTCGCTGTGCAACGATCCCGCGGAGCGCCACCGCTACGTCATCGCCGTCAAGCGCGATCCGGAGGGGCAGGGCGGCTCGCTCTCCATGCACGAGGAACTGCATGAGGGCGATACGCTGCCCACGTCGCTGCCTTCGAATGCCTTCCCGCTGGTCGAGAACGCCAAGGGCTACCTCTTCGTCGCGGGCGGCATCGGCATCACCCCGATCCTGTCCATGATCCGCTCGTTCGGCGAACTGCCGCCGGCACCGTGGAAGCTCATCTACCTGACGCGCTTTCCCGAGACTGCGGCCTTCCGCGAGGAGCTCGGCGCCCCCGAGCTCAAGAGCCGCGTGCGGATCCACCACAGCCACGGGGACCCCGCGCGCGCCTTCGACCTCTGGCCGGTGCTGGAGAAGCCCAACACGGCCCACGTGTACTGCTGCGGCCCGCGCGCGCTGATGGAGGCGGTGCGCGACATGACGGGCCACTGGTCGCCGGCCAACGTGCACTTCGAGAGCTTCAACGAGGGCGGGGGCGTGCGGCCCGACGACAAGCCCTTCTTGGTGAAGCTGGCCAGCTCAGGCGCGGCGTTCGAGGTGCCCGTCGGCAAGTCCATCCTGTCGGTCCTCCACGAGCACGGCTGCAACGCGGCGTCCTCGTGCGAGAGCGGCACCTGCGGCACCTGCCGCACGAAGCTGCTGAGCGGCGAGGCCGACCACCGAGACATGGTGCTGCTGCCCGAGGAGATGGACAGCCAGATCATGATCTGCGTCTCCCGGGCCAAGTCCGACGAACTGGTGATCGACCTGTGAACGCCGGCCGCCCACTTCGACTCGGCGTCGCCGGACTCGGCCGCGCCTTCACGCTCATGCTGCCCACGCTCCAGCGCGACGCGCGCGTGCGGCTGGTGGCGGCCTGCGACCCGCGCGAGCCGGCGCGCGAGCGCTTCGCGAGCGACTTCGATGCGCCGGTGTACCCGGACATCGAGGGCCTGGCGTCCAACCCGGACGTCGAGGCGATCTACATCGCCAGCCCGCACCAGTTCCACGCGGAGCAGGCGCGCATCGCCGCCCGGCACGGCAAGCACGTGCTCGTGGAAAAGCCCATGGCGCTGTCCCTCGGCGACTGCAACGCGATGATCCGGGACTGCCGGGACGCCGGCGTGCACCTCATCGTCGGCCACTGCCACAGCTTCGACACGCCGTACCTGCGCGCGCGCGAGATCGCCCTGGGCGGTGAGTTCGGGCGGGTGCGCATGATCCACGCGCTCAACTACACCGACTTCCTCTACCGGCCGCGGCGTCCCGAGGAGCTGCGCACGGAGGAGGGCGGCGGCGTGGTGTTCAGCCAGGCCGCCCACCAGGTCGACATCGTGCGCCTGCTGGCCGGCACGCGGGTCAGCCGGGTGCGCGCGATCACAGGCGACTGGGACCCCAGGCGCCCGACCCAGGGCGCCTATTCGGCCCTGCTGTGGTTCGAGGGCGGGGCGTTCGCCAGCGTCAGCTACAACGGCTACGGGCACTTCGACTCGGACGAATGGTGCGGCTGGATCGGCGAGATGGGCGCCGAGAAGTCGCCCGAGGCGTACGGCGCCGCGCGCCGCAAGCTGGCGACCGTGGGTTCGCCGGAGGAGGAGGCGCGCCTGAAGGCGGCCGGCACCTATGGCGGGCCCGGCTACGTGCCCGCGTCCGCGGGCGCGCCGCCGGCGTGGCACCAGCATTTCGGGCCGGTCGTGGTGTCCTGCGAGCGCGGCGATATCCGTCCGTTGCCCGACAGCGTCTGCGTGTACGGGGACCTCACGAAGGAGCGGCGGCCGCTGGGCCGGCCCGCGGTGCCCCGCTTCGAGGTCATCGACGAACTGTACGAGGCCGTGGTGAACGGGACCGCGCCGCTGCATGACGGCGAATGGGCGCGCTCCACGCTGGAGGTGTGCCTGGCGCTGCTCGAGTCGGCGGGCTCGGGCAAGGACGTGGAGCTGCTGCGCTGAGGCGGCGCCCTTGCGTGCGCCGTGGCGCTCCGCGTGCAGGCCGTGGCCGGAGAAGGCACCGGCGCGTGCGGGCCGCCGGGGGCGGTCCAGGCGCCACGGCCCGCACCTCGCGGCGGCCCGGGTTTCATGGCGCGCCGCGCCAGACCGGGGAGATTCCCATCGATCCAGCCAAAGGGTAGGCCAAGATGCAACCGTCCCACGAGGACCTCAATTTGCTCGTCGTCTTCGAGGCGCTCATGGAGACCCGCAGCGTCTCCAAGGCCGGCGAGCGGCTGCAGCTGAGCCAGCCCTCGATGAGCCACGCGCTGTCGAAGATGCGCAAGGCGTTCGACGACCCCATGTTCGTGCGCGTCAAGAACGAGATGCAGCCGACGGCAAAGGCGCTGGAAGTCGCGGAGCCCATCCGCCAGGCCCTCGAGCTGGCACGCCGCCAGATCTTCTCCAAGGTGGCGCTGGACCTGCGCACCTCGTCGCGCCTGTTCACGATCTGCATGACGGATGTCGGCGAGACCTGCTATCTGCCGATGGTGATCAATGCCGTGCGCAAGCAGGCGCCGTGCGTGCGGCTGCGGACGGTCTCGCCGATCGTGGAGAAGCTGGAGGAGGGGCTGGAATCGGGGGGCGTCGATCTCGCGATCGGGTACTTCCCCGACATTAAGAACGGCGGCGTCTTCCAGCAGCGGCTCCTGCGCAACAGCGGGTTCATGTGCATCACGGGCAACAAGGAATTCGCCGCGCGCGGCGAGCTGGACCTCGCTTCCTTCCAGTCGGCGCTCCACATCGCAGTGCGAACGGAAGGCCGCAGCCAGGAGGTCATCGAGAAGGCCATGGCCGCGATGGGTATCCACCGCAACGTGGTGGCCACGATTCCCCACTACCTCGGCCTGCTGACCATCATCCCGCAGACCGGCCTGACGGCCATCATTCCCATGGACCTCGCCGGCGCGTTCGAGGGCAAGGAAGGCATCGCGGCCCTGCCGCTGCCGTTCGCATCGCCCAGCGTGGAGGTGATCCAGATATGGCACAGGCGCCAGCACGAGGATCCGGCGCACCGCTGGCTGCGGACACTGGTGCGGGACACGCTGCAGAGGCGGGTGCTTGACTAGGAGCGTGCCGTCATGCAGCCGGCCACCTTCCCCACGCGTGCCGCGGGCGGCGCTTCGCTTGTTCCCAGGTCGGCGGGCCAGTCCGCTGGACCGAGCATCCGGGATCGCCCCGGAGGCACCCGGCCGGGCGCAAGCGCCGGGATCCTTTCCGCTTCCAAGAACCATTCAGGAGATACCTCATGAGATTTCGCATGCTGTCGCTCGTCGTCGCGAGCCTGGCCTTGCAGCTGCAGCCGAGCGCCCAGGCGCAGAGCGCCGCCTACCCCACGAAGCCGATCCGCCTGTTCGTGGGCGCGCCGGCCGGCGGCCCCACGGACGTGATCGCCAGGTCGCTCATCCAGCAGATGGGGGATTCGCTGGGGCAGCCCGTAATCGTCGAGAACCGGGGCGGGGCCGCCGGCACGCTCGCGGCCGGCATCGTCGCGAAGTCTCCGGCCGACGGCTACACGCTGATCGTGACGCCCTCGGCGCACGCCTATGCGGCGAGCATGTACGACAAGCTCCCGTTTGATCCCGTGAAGGATTTCCGGCCGGTGGGGCAGATCGGCATGATGCCCCTCGTGGCGATTGCGAACAAGGCCTTCCCGGCGGGGTCGCTGCGCGACCTGGTCGAGCGCGCCAAGGCCCAGCCCACCGCCGTGAACTACGGCTCGAGCGGCACGGGTTCCGCCCATCACCTGGCGGGCGAGCTATTCAAGCTGCGCACGGGCATCCAGATGACGCATGTGCCCTACAAGGGCAGCGCGGGATCCATCACGGACCTCATCGCCGGCCAGATCCAGGTGATCTTCGAGCCGCTCGTGTCGGCGTTGCCGCAGATCCAGGCCGGCCGCGTGAAGGCGCTGGCCGTCATGGGCGAGAAGCGCTCCCCGGCCCTGCCGGACGTGCCGACCCCCGGCGAGGCCGGGCTGCCCGGCGTGGAAGCCAGCGCCTGGTACGGGATCATGGCGCCGGCGGGCACGCCCGACACGGTCGTCGCCAAGCTGACCGCGGCGCTGAACAAGGCCCTGGCCGACCCTTCCACGCGCGCGAGCCTGCAATCGCAGGGCGTCGACGTCACGCCCGGGCCGCCGCAGATGTTCATGGACCTGATCACCAGCGAGATCGCGCGCTGGCGGCCGATCATCCAGGCGGCGGGAATCCGCGCGGAGTAGGCGAGGCGCATGCATTCACACCGCAAACTGCAGCCTCCGTCGGTCGTCAACATCGAGGATCTCCGCCGGCTGGCCAAGAGGCGGCTGCCGCAGGTGATCTGGGACTACCTGGAAGGCGGCGCGGAGGACGAAGTGACGCTGCGGCGCAACCGCGCCGCCTTCGACCGCTATCACCTCCTGCCGCGGATGGTCACGGGCAAGGGCTCGCGCGACCTGTCCATCACGCTGTTCGGGCAGCGGCTCGCGGCGCCCTTCATGATCGGGCCGACGGGCCTCAACGGCATCTACGTGCCGGACGCGGACCTCATGCTGGCGCGCGCGGCCGCAGCGGCGGGCGTGGCGTTCTCGCTGTCCGCCGGCTCGAACAACGACATCGAGGCCGTGGCCAGGGCATCGGCTGGACCCAAGTTCTTCCAGCTCTATCCGTGGGGCGGACGCGAGGTCGCGACCAGGCTGCTGGCGCGCGCACACACGGCCGGCTACTGCGCGCTCATGGTCACGGTCGATTCGCTGATCCCGGGCAACCGTGAGCGGGATGTGCGGAACCGATTCGCCCATGCACTGCATTTCTCTCCGCGCATCGTCTGGGACGCGGCGACCCATCCGCGATGGGTCGTTTCCACATGGTTCGCCCGCGGCATGCCGCGCTTCGAGAACCTGGCTGAGTTCCTGCCACCGGGCTCCGACGCGTACGCGCTGGCCGCCTATACCCGCGCGCAGCGCAATCCGTTCTACAGCTGGGAGGATGTCGCCTGGCTTCGCTCGCAGTGGGCGGGCCCCTTGGTGGTCAAGGGCATCCTCACCGCGGACGACACGCGCCTGGCCGCCTCCCATGGGGCGGACGCCGTCGTGGTGTCCAACCATGGCGGGCGCAGCCTTGACGGCTTGCCCGCCACGCTGGACATGCTGCCCTCGGTCGCCGCCGCTGCCGGGGGCATGCCCGTCCTGGTCGACAGCGGCTTTCGGCGGGGCTCCGACATCGTCAAGGCCCTCGCCCTTGGCGCGCGCGGCGTGCTGCTGGGCCGGGCGCCCCTGTACGGCGTGGCTGCGGCGGGGGAGGCCGGCGCAAGTCGCGCGCTCGAGATCCTCCTGCAGGAGACGGACCGCGTCATGGGCTTGTTGGGGGTGGACTCGGTGGACGCGCTGGGGCACCAGCACGTTGGCCTGCAGCCGGCATGACGCGGCGGGAAAAACTGCAGTTTCCCGGCCGGCGCCGGAGAAGGACCGAAGCAGCATCGGCGGCACAGGCCCCTTGGCAGGGGCGGCATAGACCTCCTCGGCGGGGGCGGTGATGCCGCCGGGACCGGCAGTTCGCGATACCCGCAGGCGCAAGCTGCGGGCCGCGTGTCGCAGGCACCGTGGTCTGGTCAAGAGGTGCGCAACTCCCGCACGCGCATCCCGGGCGGCGCAGCCGCGGAGCGGGGCGCTGAAGCCAATCGGCCGCCGCTGTCTCGAGCGGACGGGAAGCCGCTCGCTGAAGGTTGACGCGCCGAAGTGCGCGCGTAGCCTGGTGCCAAGCGTGCGACGCGGGGCGAAAAGTCTATGGCCTGCCAGAACGAAGGCGTTGGGCATCGTCCCGGCATTGCCCGTGCAACCGCATGGTTTTGTGATCTGGATCAGCATGCCGCCTACTGAGAACAGCAGAATGTACGGTGCTATATTTGTGCGGTCCGCTTGGCCTGGGCAGCACCTTTTCAACCTCCTCCCGCTTCTTCGTGTCCGTCGGCTCGTTCATGTACGCCGATCGCCGCTGTCTTGCAGGGGGTCGGCCGGGCAGAGCGTCCGTTGGGATGCATTGAGGAATGAAAATTGGCAAAAAAGGCAGGGAAAGAGTCGGCGGAGGTAGCGAGCCGTATGCTGCAGCACTGGCATGAGGGCGTTCCCGACGACCGTTTAGCGCATCTGGTGAAGGACGCGACGCGCTCCTTTCTTCGATCGCTGCAGACCCGTCTTGCGCGCCACGACGTCCAACTCGGCCATTGGACCTTCCTGCGGATTCTCTGGGAGAAGGATGGGCTCACCCAGGCAGAACTGAGCGCGGAGGCCGGTGTGATGGCGCCCACCACGGCGATCGCCCTGAAGGCCATGGAGGAGCTCGGGTACGTCCTGCGAAAGCAGCGTCCCGACGACCGCAAGAGCATCTACGTTTTCCTGACGCCGGCGGGCAAGCGCCTCAAGGCGAAGCTCGTGCCCTTGGCCGAGGAGGTCAACGCGCTCGCCATCAGATCCCTGACGGATGCCCACATCAGCATCGTGCGGCGCTCGCTGCTGAAGATCATCGACAACCTGGCGAGCGACGAGTGCATTCAGGATGATCCGAAGCGGACAGGCGCCGCTCAGTCATCCGCAAGACCGTAGCCCGCGCTGCCGATGGCCGCGCCCTGGGTGCGGCGCGCCATGGAAGCGCACCGCGCCTCGCGGCAGTGCCACGCTCTCCCCAATCCCTCAAATGCATCGGTCCCGCCGCGGCGCAGTGCGCCCGAGCGGCCAGCCGCGCCGCATCGGTCTCGATGTGGGTCGACGAGTCGACGATGCCACCCAGTGGACCCCGCGCGCCACAGGCGAGTGGCATGGATGCCCCATGGAACGCACGCCGGAACCCGCCGGGCCAGTGCCGCCGTCTTCTGCCTGGCAGCCTGTGAGATAATTAGAGACCTAATGATTAGACCTACGGAGACATAGCGCGGTTTCGGGATTTACGTGCCGTCGAACGCTGGAATCGCGCGGAGCCCACATGAGCACATGCCCCGATCCCACGTCGTGCCGGCAGCCGGATTTCCTGGATGCGAAAGCCAGTCTTGCCCTTCTGGGCGTCCGCCCGCAGACGCTCTACGCCTATGTGAGCAGGGGGGCCATCCGCAGCGTGCCCCAGCCCGGAACGAAGGCGCACCTGTACAGCCGCTCGGACATCGAACGGGTCATGGCGCGCGCGGCCGCCCGTGCAGGCCATGCCGCGGCGGCAGCCGGTGCGATGGACCATGGGCCGCCCATCGTCAGCAGCGGTATCACGGAAATCACCGAGGCGGGTCCAGCCTACCGGGGCTACTTGGCCTGCGACCTCGCGCGGCAAGGCGTTCCGTTCGAGCGGGTCTGCGAATTGCTCTGGGGCGCTCCTCTCGATGTCGCGAGGGCCGGCGCCTGGAGAATCCCTCCGCGCGACCAGGCACTGGCCCGCGAGGCCGGTTTGCGGATACTGCACGGTACCGATCCTCACCGCGTGTACGGATCGCTCGCGATGCTGGCTCTCCAGTTGGAGCGCAGCCGCAGGATGTCGGGCGGTGGGGGTCTGGACGCGGGCGTCGTGCAAGAGGCGCGCTTGCTGATCTGTGCCGTGGCGCAAGCGCTGGGATGCGTCGGCCCGGCCCGCGCGCTGACGCTGCCGGAGCGCTCCGAATCGATCGCTTCGACGCTGATCCGGTCCTTCGGATGCGAAACCACGCCAGCGCGGATCCGCGCGGTGAACGCGCTGCTCGTGCTCCTCGCGGACCACGAACTGCCGCCGGGCACCCTGGCCGTCCGGGCGGCTGCCTCGGGAGGCGCGAACCTTTTCGACTGCATTGCCGTGGGCATCTGCGCAAGCGCCGGGACCGAGATCGCCGGGCACTATGCGGTCGTGGACCGGTTCCTCACCGCAAGGCCGTCCGCGACGGCGCTGCGCGACAAGGCCCTGCGCCTGCACCAGCGGGCGCAGCGGATCCCCGGCTTCACGCATCCGCTCTACCTGGGCGGCGACCCGCGCGCGAAGCACCTGCTCGCCATCGCCACCGAACTGGCTGACGACTCCTTCAACATGCGACAGGTCGCCGACTTCGTCGGTTGGGCGAAGGAGAATCTCGCGGACCATCCAAGGCATGAGTTCGCCGTCGTCTGCCTGGTGCGGGCGCTCCGGCTTCCCGTCTGGTCGGCAGCGGTCTTCTTCCTGGTGGCGCGCATGGCCGGCTGGGCTGCGCATGTGCAGGAGCAGCGCGGCGTGACCGGCCTCTGGCGGCCGCGCGCCCGTTACGTCCCCCGCCCATGAGCGTGGCAGGGCCCGTGCGCGTCGCTAGCGCCGCCCTGTGTCGCTCGGAGCCGAGAGGCGATCCTCTGGAGGAGCGGACTGGACGCCGGGCATTGCGGGCCCGCGGCAACCGGCCTGCCGCTGCGAACTCGTGCGTCTCCCTCTTTGCGAGGGGCAGCCCCGATGACGGCGATGGCCACTCCGCATTTGCGCTGCCGCCTGCTAAGCGGTGCGTCCGCGCGGTGGTGGTTGGAAGAGGGCATGGTGCGGGTGGAAGACCTGCCGCGCGTCACCGACCTGGCCTACTCCAACAGCCTGCGCCGCTGGATCACGGCGGAGTTGGCCTGAGCACTGCCCGGAGGTACTAGGACGCCGAGGCGCTGAATTTGCCGGTCTGCAGCCAGGCGGCAATACCGGCTGCCAACTGGTCGCTGTTGCTCTCCATCATCATCATGTGGCCGTTGCCCTGGATGCCCCGGTCGCCCAGCGGAATGAATTCCGCGCGCGCCCCCGCCCTCGGCGAGATGCAGGACGCATGCGGGCAGTACCCCGCCCGGCGATGCAGGCCTCTGTCCGTGCGGAAGTCGCACCCGCGCGGCGGACTCACATTGACTGAGACTCAATCTATCAAGCGCGCGACAAAGTGTTTAGAGTCGCCTCGCAAAAAGTCAGCGCGACCGGCCGGCGTGGGGCTGCGGCACCGATCGCGCGCACCAATGATGGAGAGAGGCAGACAATGAACACTGAACCTACGGGTACCGACCGAGCGCGGCGCCGCACCTTTTCGTGCATCGGAGGGGTGCTCGCAGCGGCGGCCGTCGGATTGCCGTTCCGAGCGCGGGCGGCGGCGCGCGAGATCCAGATCGCGATGCTGCTTCCTTTGCAGGGAGGACAGGCGCGCCAGGCCGAGATGATCAGGCAGGGCGTGGACGGAGCGCTCGAACAGGCGAACCGCGCTGGAGGGATCCGGGGGCAGCCCGTCAAGCTCCTGGCCATCGACAACGGGTACCAGGCCGAGAAGACCGTCGAGGCCATCGGGTCGCTGGCGGCAAGGGAATCCGTCGTCGCGGTGACCTCTTTGTTCGGCGGCCCGATCATCGGCGCCGCCATTCCGGCGGCGACCCGCGCGGGCGTGCCGATCGTCGGCGTGCTGCACGGAAACGATGCATTCCGCCGCCCGGGGACCGAGATCGTCACCCATGTGCGAGCGACGTTCGACGCGGAGACCCGCGCGATCGCCGCGTTGTTTCCCACCATTGGCCGGAGCCGCTTCGCCGTGCTGCACGCGACCGACAACTCGGGCACGGCGTTCCGCGCGCAGTTCGAGTCGGTGCTGAAGGCGCAGGGACTGCCGCTCGTCGCCGCCGTGCCCTATGCGCGGGACGCCACCGACTACACCGAGCAGGCGCGGAGCATCGAGCGCAGCGGCGCCGACGTAGTAGTGGTCGGTGGCGTGACCGCGACCGGGATCGCCGCCATCCGCGCCAAGGTGGCGACGAAACTGTGGGCGCAGATGGTCTGCCTTTCCACGGTCGATGAGCGCTCGGTGTGGGAGCAAGTGGGCGCCGATGCGGTTGGCACGGCCTTCTCCAGCGTCGTGCCGAACCCCTATGCGACGCTGCTTCCCCTGGCGCGCGAATACCAGGCAGCGATGAAGGCCCGGAACTACGACCGGCTGTCCCTCAGTTCGTTCGAAGGCTACATCAACGCGCAGGTGCTGCTGGAAGGCCTGCGGCGCGCACCCGGGCTGACGCGCCCCGCGCTCCAGGCCACCCTGCGCGCGATGCAGGGGGTGTCCCTCGGCGGCGTCTCCTTCTCCGCGCCGACCGAGGGAAAGATCGCCAGCGGCATCGACGTGGCCGACATCCTGGTGATGACGCACAACGGACGCATGCTGCGCTGAGTACGCGGCCGGGACGGCTCGGATCCCAGCGCCGCTGCGCATTGGCGGCCGCGCCGCCGCGCGTGGAGCGACCGGCCATGTGCCCCGGCCGTACCTGCATGTGCCTCGGGGCGCGGATGGGTCTGCGGCGCACGACATCCGCCGGCGGGAGAGGAGGGCCGCAGCGGTGGATCGCTTCCGGCCGTACCCGCGGATCCCCCGCGTCGGAGGGCGGCGCGGGTGCGTCCGGGTTTGCGCGAGATCAACATTCGTCCAGGACGCCGCCCGCGGCGGTTGACGGCCGGCCGCGGCAGGCCTAGATTAATAGTTAGGCGACTAACAAAAAATCGCCTGCGCCTGCGGAGACGGCAGAACCTGCAGGGCCGCCCAGCCTGCATCCGCCGACGATGGCAGAAAGGAACGATCATGGACAAGCTTCTGGGGATTCTCGTGATTTTGACGCTTCTTGGCGGTGCGGCCACGCTGCTGTGGCTGAACCTGCAACCCGAGTGGTGGAGGCTCCGGCATCCCGGCGCGCTGGAACTGCGGAAGTTCACCGCCCGGCGTCAGGTGCAGGCGGCAAGGACCCAGGACGACCTGCCGGCGACCCGGGCGGCGGAAGTCCGGTGCACGTTCTGCGACCACGCGCCGGCATGCGCGCAGCGCCTGGCGGCCGGGCACACGACGCCGGTCAGCGAGTGTCCCAACCTGCCTCGCCGCTGAATTGCAGGACGCGCCCGGGTGCCAGCTTGGCAGTGCAGGGCAGCGCGCGGCGAGGCTAGGGTGCGCGCTTCGGCGCGTGGATGGTGCTGGCGCATGCGCCGAAGCCGATGCGTCGCGCTCCGCTGCGTTCGCACCAGGCGCGCAGGATGACGGTGTCGCCGTCCTCCAGGAAGGTTCTGTGCTCGCCCGAGGGCAGGGCGATGGCCTGCCGTCCACCGGCAGTCCGCTCGAGGAGCGAGCCGGCCTGTTCTGGATGTGGCCCGGACAGCGTGCCCGATCCGAGCAGGTCGCCAGGCGCGAGGTTGCAGCCGCCGACCGTGTGGTGGGCCACGAGCTGGGCGGGGGTCCAGTAGGCGGCCTCCACGAAGCTCGAGCGCGACAGGCGCGCTGGCAGCAGGCCCGACCGGGCCATCGCCTCGGTCTGGAGCAGCACCTCGAGCTGCACATCGACCGAGCCGCTGGCCCGGTTCCGTTCGGAATTCAGATAGGGCAATGGCTCGGGGTCGCCGGGCGCACGCGGACAAGCGGCCCGGAACGGCGCCAGCGCCTCAAATGTCACGACCCACGGGGCGAGCGTGCTGCCGAAGTTCTTGGACAGGAAGGGCCCCAGCGGCTGGTACTCCCAGGGCTGGATGTCGCGCGCCGACCAATCGTTGAACAGCGCGACCCCGAACAGGTGGCTCTCGGCGCTGCCGATGGCAATGGGCTCGCCGCGCCGGTTGCCCGGGCCCACCAGGAAACCGAGCTCCAGTTCGTAGTCCAGGCGCCTGCTCGGACCGAATTCCGGGTCGCCGGCCTCGGCCCTGCTCTGGCCGAGCGGGCGGTAGATCGGTTCGCCGCTGACGACCACGGAGGAACTGCGGCCGTGGTACCCGATGGGAACCCATTTGTAGTTCGGAAGCAGCGGTGCGTCCGGCCGGAACAACCGGCCGACGGCGGTGGCATGGTGGATGCCGATGTAGAAGTCGGTGTAGTCGCCGATGGCCGCGGGCAGGGCGTATTCGGCCGAGCGCTGGGCAAGAAGGCATCCCTCCAACCTGCCGCGCTCCGTGGCTCCCGTGCGCAGCGCGCGCGAGAGCGCCAGGCGCAGCGCCGACCACGCGGCGGGCCCCATGGCCATGAAGTCGTTGAGGCGCTTGCGCGAGGCGGCCACCGCGGCATCCCGCGCATCGCCGGCGAGTGCGCCGCTGGCGGCCGCGGCGGCCAGGTCGAGGATCTGGTCCCCGATGGCCACGCCGCCCCCAAACGGCCCGGAGGAGCCGCGCCGGCGGAAGACGCCGAAGGGCAAATTCTGGATCGGGAAATCCGTCGTGTCCTCGTTCGCGGACCCGACCCAGCTGCGCAGGTCCGGCGCGTGGGTTTCGTTCACCCGCGTCATGGCCGCGCCGGATCGAAGTGCTTCCCGAGGTTCTGCCAGCAGCGGAAATAGTCCTCCTGCAGCTGGGCGGTCTCCAGGGCGAACGTCGTCGGCCTGAAGACGTCGCACGACTCGAACATGAAGGCCATCGTCTCGGTGAGGTAGTCCGGCCGGGAGGTGTCAGCGGCACTGGCCTTGGCGAAGGTGTCGGCATCCGGTCCGTGCGCGCTCATGCAGTTGTGCAGGGACGCGCCGCCGGGCACGAAGCCCTCGGCCTTGGCGTCGTAGGCCCCGTGGATCAGCCCCATGAACTCGCTCGCGACGTTACGGTGGTACCAGGGCGGCCGGAACGTGTTCTGGGCCACGAGGATGCGCGGCGGGAACACCACGAAGTCGATGGTGTCGACGCCCGGGGTGTCGCTGACGGACTGCAGCACCAGGAAGATGGACGGATCGGGATGGTCGTAGCTGATCGAGCCGATGGTGTTGAACCGCCGCAGGTCGTACTTGTAGGGCGCGTGGTTGCCATGCCAGGCGACCACGTCGAGCGGGCTGTGGCCGATGCGCGCGCTCCACAGGTTTCCCTGGAAGCGCGCGACCAGCTCGAAGTCGCCTTCGCGGTCTTCGTAGGCCGCGACCGGCGTGCAGAAGTCCCGGGGATTCGCCAGCCCGTTGGAGCCGATGACACCGAGGTCCGGCAGCTTGAGGGCGGCGCCGAAGTTCTCGCACACGTAGCCCCGCGCCTGGGCGTCCAGCAGCCGCACCTGGAAGCGCACGCCCCGGGGGATCACGGCGATCTCCTGGGGCTCGAGCTGCAGACGGCCCATTTCCGTTGCCAGCTCGAGGCGACCAGCCTGGGGCACGAGGAGCAGCTCCGCGTCGGCGTCGTACAGGAACCGCGTCTCCATCGACCGGTTGGCGGCATAGAGGTGGACCGCGCAGGACGCGTTGCACGCCATCGTCGTCATGCCCTCGATGAAGTCCGTCGGCCGCTCGGGCATAGGAAGCGGGTCCCAGCGCAGCTGGTTGGGCGTCACGGGGCCGTCGCCGGCCCGGCTCGTCCACCGTCCCGCATCCACGAGGGCGAAAGGATGGTGCAGCGTCGAAGGCCGGATGCGGTAGAGCCAGGCGCGGCGGTTGGCGTGGCGCGGCGCGGTGAACGCCGTGCCGGAGAGCTGCTCGGCGTACAGGCCGTACGGCGCGCGCTGCGGGGAGTTGCGCCCATGGGGGAGCGCCCCGGGGAGGGCTTCGGTGGCGAACTCGTTGCACATGCCGGTCTGGTAGGCGGGTTGTGGTTCAGTCATGGCGATGGCCTGTCCTTGGTTTGATTCAACATGCGGCGGCGCTCCTGCGCCACGCAGGCGCCTGAGCGCACGACCTGGGCGTCTGCCGTGTCTGTTCAGAACGCGTGGCGCATGCCCAGTGTGAGCGTGGTGGAACGGTGGTCGCCCGCTCCCCCGAGCCCTGCGGGCTGCTGGGCCGATCCGGAACCCAGCGCGTAGCGCGAGCCGTTCTGGTTGCCGACCGCGCCCAGCGAGGCATAGGCCATCGTGCGCTTGGAGAGCGTGTATTCGCCGCCGATGGCCAGCCATGTGGCGTCCCGTTGGCCGGTGGCCGCCGCGTAGGCCGAGCGGTCGGAAATCCGCACGGCCTGCACGATGGCGGTGAAGGCACCGAAGGGCACGCGGGCCCCGAGGTTGATCAGGCGGAACTCGCTGGCCGCGGCGCCCGTGACGCCCTGGGCGCGGGCGAGCGCGCCGGTGCAGGTGCCGCAGCTGTTCTTTTCCGCGGTGTAGCCCGCGAAGATCTTGGCGGCGCCGAAGTCGTAGCTGCCCCCGGCGACGACGGCGTCGATCCGGCCGTTCGCGTTGTCCGCGCCCTGCTGTCGTGCCCAGGCCAGCACCGCGTCGACCGGACCGTTGCGGTAGGTCGCCGAGGCGCTGTAGGCGCGTCCAATGGTGGGCTGATTCTCCCCGGCCGCGGCCATGGCGCGAAACGTCAGCGGTCCCAGCCTGGGCGTCACGTAGCCCACCGCGTTGTCGAAGCGGGCGCTGACGGCCAGGGGCAGCAGCTGGCGGGTCGCGTCGGTGCTGCGCGTGATGGCCAGATGCCCGCCGCTGCCCATCCACGAGAAGGCGTCGACGCCGGACTGGGCCACGTAGTAGGGCGTCGGCAGGCGCCCGGCCGTCACGGTGCCCCAGGCGGTGCTTGCCAGGCCGACGGAGGCTTCCCGGCCGAATGCGCGGCCGCCCTGGCCCAGGGTGCCATCGTCCAGATTGATGCCTTGCTCCAGGCGAAAAACCGCGGACAGGCCGCCGCCGAGGTCCTCGACGCCGCGGAAGCCGAGCCGGCTGCCCAGCGCGCCGCCCGACACCAGCCGGCGGGACGAGCCGGCGCCGTTGTTAGACCATTCGACCCCGGCGTCGGCCACGCCGTAGATCGTGACGCCGGACGCCGGCGCGCCTCCTTGCGCATGCGCGGGTGCGAGCCCGAGCGCGAGCAGGCCTGCGGCCGCCGCGGAAAGGGAATGCTTCATGGTTGTCTCCTCGTTGTGATGGGATGGGGCCTGACGGGCCACGCTGCGGGCGATGCGCTGCCCGGCGGGCGGGTGCTCCGCGCCGTCAGCCAGCTGCAATCGGGTGTTAGAGGGCGGCGCGGCGGCGCCGGCGGCGGCGATCAGCCGCCGGCCTCGCCGCTGCGCCTCACTCGGCGCGTGCGCCGGTGTCCTTGATGACCTTGGACCAGCGCGCCATGTCTTCCTGCATGAGTGCCTGGAGCGCGGCCGGCGTCGATGGGGCGGGCTCCAGGCCCTGGGCTTCCAGCGCCGCCTTGACCGCCGGATCCCGCAGTGCCCGGCCCGCCGCCTCCTCGATCTTGGCCACCACGTCGGGCGGCGTGCCCGCCGGCGCGACCAGGCCGATCCAGACCTCGCTGCGGAAGGCCTTGAAGGGGCCGCCCGCGCTGGCGACGGTCGGGACGTTTGGCAGGTAGGGCAGGGGCTGCTCGCCGGCCACCGCGAGCGGGCGCAGGGCGCCGGTCTTGATGTGCGGGAGCACCGAGTTCGCGACGCCGAAGAGCACCTGGATCTGTCCGCCGATCAGGTCCGTGACCACGGGCTGCGCGCCGCGGTAGGGCACGTGCACCATGTCGATGCCGGCCAGGCTCTTGAAGAGCTCTCCGGTCAGGTGGTGCGGCGTGCCGACGCCGGCGGACCCATAGGACAGCTTGCCGGGCTGGGCCTTGGCCAGGGCGATCAGCTCCTGGGTCGACTTGGCGGCGAGGCCGGGGTGGACGACCAGGACGAAGGGCACGCGGCCCAGCTGCGTGACGGGAACGAATTCCTTCACGGGATCGTAGCCCGCGCGGCCGTCCGGATAGAGGAAGGGGTTGGTGACGAAATTGTTGGCCACGACGAGCAGGGTGTGGCCGTCGGGAGCCGCCTTGGCCGCCTGCTTGGTGCCAACGTTGCCGCCCGCGCCCGGGCGGTTGTCGACGATGACGGGCTGCTTCCAGTACTCGCCGAGCTTCTGGCCCACCGTGCGCGCCAGGGCGTCGTTGCTGCCGCCGGGCGTGAAGGGCACGACCAGCGTGACCGGCCTGCTGGGATAGCCGTTGGCATGTGCGCACAGTGCGATGCACGAGCCGAGAAGGGCGGCGGCCATCGCCTTGATCGCGCGGCCGGGCAGTTCAGTCTTCATGGGGTTGTCTCCTTTTTGTTTCGTGGAAGGGGCTTGCGGCTAAGCGGCGCCGCGGACCGTGTCGACCACCTGGCCGGCGTGCTCCACGTGCGAGCCGCGCCATGCGACATGCCCGTCGGGACGCACCAGGACCAGCGGGCGTTCGTAGGCTCTCGCCACGTCGGCCTGCTCGATGGATTCGAGGCGGAACGGAACTCCCCTGGCGGCAAAGGCCTGCGCGAGCGTGTCCGCCTCGCCCCGCAGGCCGCCGTCGAAGCACAGGAGCACGAAGGTGCGGCCGAACAGGTCGAGCGTCGAGCGGCCGTCGCTGAGCCAGACGTGGGGCGCGCGCGCGCCGGGCCGCGTCGTGGGGATGTACGTCGAGTACTCGTCCGGGGTCGGGGGCGTGCCGTCGGAAACGCAGATCGGCGAGCCCTCGTAGCGGTGGCCGATCTGCAGGCCCAGCGACTCCCACTCCACGCGCGTCGACTCGCGCAGGCGCCGGCCGAGGTCCCGGCGCACCTGCTCGCCTTCGGCGCTCAGGTCGCACACCGCCGCCGGGCTGGGCGTGTCCTGCCAGGCCCTGAAGTTCTGCGTGGAGAAGCCGATGTTGCGCTGCGCGACGGGCCGGCGCTCGGTCTCGTAGCTGCGCAGCAGGGCCGGGCCGCCCCAGCCGTTGAGGAGGCCCTCGAGCTTCCAGCCGATGTCCAGCACCTCCTGCGCCCCGGTGTTCATGCCCATGCCACCGGTCGGAGACATGGTGTGGGCGGAATCGCCCACGAGCGCGACGCGGCCCTCGAAGTAGCGATCGGCGAGCATCTCGCTGCGCCGCCAGGGGATGGCCGAATCGACCACGAACTCCACGTCGTCGCGACCGAGCGCGCGCCGGACCCAGGCGGCGGGGTCGAAGTTCGCGAGGTCCATCTTCTCTTCCGATCCGAGCACCGTCAGGCGCCAGATCTCGTTCCCGTCGACGACGGTCAGATTGCCCCACGTTCCCTCCGGGCCGACGAAGAGGTAGCGCTCGGCCGGCCCCATCTTGTGCTCGTGCACCAGTCCCGGCGCGTGGATCAGGACGTTCACCGAGTAGCTGAGCAGCCGGCCCTCCATCCTGATGCCGACCTGCTCGCGGACCTGGCTGGTAGCGCCATCGCAGCCGAGCAGGTAGTCCGCGCGGATGGTGACAGGCTCGCCCGTGTTCAGGTCGGTGACGGTCGCCGTGACGCCCTCGCCGTCCTGCTGAAGCGAGACGAAGCGGTGCTTGAACAGCAGCCTGGCCCTGGGTTCGGCGCGGGCGGCGTCGGTCAGGATGGGCTGCAGCCACAGCTGCGGGCAGCGCTGCTTCTTCTCGGGCGTCTCGGGCGGCGTGGGCGCGTCGCGCATGCTCGGGTAGCTCTCCCGATCGAGCAGCAGCCCGTTGAGCGACGTGCAGAAGACCATCGAGAGGTCGTAGTCGTCCGGGAATCCGCAGTCGCGCACGCGCTGCGCCAGCCCCCAGCGTCGGAACAGCTCCATCGTGCGCACCGCGATCAGGCCGGTGCGCGGGTGCTCGATCGTGCCGTCGCCCTCATCCACGAGGATCGACTCGATCCCCCTCCATCCCAGCTCGATGGCCATCGACAGGCCGATGGGCCCTCCGCCCACGATCAGCACGGGCGTCTTGATCTCTGTCCCCATGGGGTCTCATCCTTTCTCGTTTGGTTGGGGAAATGATCACCGGCACGCTCATCATTGTCTAATCGATATTGGAGAGAAATAGAATTCAGGATATGAATATCAAAACGTTCGACCTGAACCTGCTGCGGGTCTTCGACGCCATCTATGCCGAGCGCAATGTGTCGCGGGCGGCGAGCGTCGCGGGCCTGTCGCAGCCCGCAATGAGCAACGCGCTGCTGCGGCTGCGCAAGGCCTGCTCCGATGCGCTGTTCGTGCGGACCACCGGCGGGATGGAGCCGACGGCCCTGGCCGACGAACTCATCGGCCCGGTCCGCCAGGCGTTGGCGATCCTTCAGCAGTCGTTGGAAAGACCGAACGGCTTCGAGCCGAAGGCGTCGGAGCGCACGTTCAAGATCCTCCTGTCCGACGCGGGGGAGGGCATCGTTCTGCCGCGGCTGATCTCGGCGGTGCTGCGGGAGGCGCCGCACGTGCGCATCGAGGCGCTGCGGCGGCCCAACGACCAGTACCAGCAACTGCTGCAGAGCGGCGAGGCGGATCTCGCGATCGGCAACCTCGCCTTTCTGAAGTCGGGCTTCTACCAGCAGCGCCTGTTCGGCGATCCCTACTGCTGCCTGGCGCGCAAGCGGCATCCGTTCATCGGCCCCGGCTTCCCGCTGCAGGCGTTCCTGACGGCCCAGCACGTCGCCGTGGCCACGGGCAATGCGGACGACCTGGTGGAGCGCGCGCTCTCGAAGATGCGCGCCAAGCGCGACGTCATCCTGCGCGTGACCCACTACCACGTCGCGGCGGATGTCGTCGAGCGCTCCAACCTGGTCGTCACCGTGCCCCGCAACGCGGCGCGTAACGCCCGTGGCGTGCAGATCCTGCCGGTGCCGCTGAGCATTCCCGCGGCGGACGTGCGCCAGTTCTGGCACCGGAGGGCGCACAAGGATCCGGCCAACCAATGGCTGCGTGGCACGCTCGCCAAGCTCGCGTTCGACTAGGCCCGACGGGCAGGCTTCGGGTGCGGCGGAGCCAGTGCCCGGATGCGGCCGACCCCGCTCGAACGATGCCGGCGGCGAACCGGGGCTCTCCCCGTGGCTTGAGGCTGGCTCGACGGCGAGCCGTCGTATTGCGGATGCCCACCCATCGCGAACCGCGATCGCTGGGCAGGCGTCCCTCCGGCACCGCGCTTTGACCTTCATCAGAGGACCCGCGTATTCTTTCTTCGGCCTCCGCGACAGCTCGCTTTGCGTGTTGACACCTCCACCCTCGCCGGGTAACTTTGGTTTGGCAACTAACAATAGCGCTGCCATTGCTGGGCAGCGCAACGAAACAACCCGATGAAGGAGGATCCATGCAGACGAAGGACCAACCCGATGCCCAGGGTCAGATGCGGCGCAGTACAGACAAGTCCTTCGCGCAGGACCGGCAAGCAGCAGGAGCGGTGCATTTCCTGAGCGCGCGGCGGCTTCCCTCCCGCGCGGACACCTCCGCCATCGGCAGCCGCGACCGGCGCGCGGCATGCGGCGCTTCGCCGCTGCGCCGCAACCACGCCAGGATGACGGGCGGGCGTTCCATGGCCGTGTGCTGGAACGTCCGGCGCTACGGCAGTCCGGACTGCGCCATCCGCAGTCCCGAGGGCAGTGCAGGCCACACACCACGGGCCTACCCATGAAAAACGAGTGTCCTCCTTCGGCGGCGCAGGCCCGCACGGTGTTCGGCTTCGCCAAGCTGCCAGCCGCCTACGCGACGCTGGTGATGCCGCTGCTGCTCTCGATCCTGATGACCTTCGTGGTGTCGGCCGTGTCGACCCTGCGCAGCATCGGCCTGGCGCCCGGCTTTCTCTACATCTGGCTCAGCGCGTGGGCACTGTCATGGATCATCGCCTTCCCGACGCTGCTCTTCGCGCTGCCTCTGGTGCGCAGGGCCACCGCAGCGCTCGTGATGCGGGACTGACCGGAGGGAACCTCCTCGCCCACGCCCGCCGCGGCCGAGGGCTGCCTTACCGCGGAAGGTGCTGGCCCATGTACTTCGCGCGCGGCCGCAGCATGGCGCCCGTCAGGCGCTGCTCCATCGCGTGGGCGATCCACCCGCTGGTGCGCGCCAGGGTATGCAGCATCGCGCCGCTGCCATTGGGCAGACCCATCGCCTTGCACAGGATCACGAGGGCGGCGAAGACGTTCGGGTGCTGTCCCGCCTGCCGCGCGCCGGTCACCAGCGCCTGCACCTTCGGCAGATCCGGTCCGTGCGCGCTGAGGTCGTCTACGAGCTCGAGCAGCACGGCCGAGCGCGGGTCCTCCCCATCGTAGAGGGGATGGCCGAAGCACGGCAGCTCATTGCCCTTGAAACCCGAGGCCGCCGCCAGCGGCAGGGCGTCTTCGGGCGCCAGGCCGCAGGGCAGGGCGTCGATGAGCGCCTCGACCTCCACGGCGCCCCCGACCTGCATCGGCCCGGACTGGGTCAGCATCGCCGTGGCGACGCAGGCGTGCAGGTCCGCGCCCGTCGAGGCGCAGATCCGCGCCGCGAAGGTCGGTGCCGACAGCTCGTGTTCGGCGGACATCACGAGCGCGGCGTCGATGGCCCGCACGGCATCGGGCCGATCGCCCAGGCCCAGCCCGCGGGCGACGCACTGCGCCACGAACTCGCCGTCGCGGGGCGGGGAGAAGCGCGGCTCGGGGCCGAAGACGCCAGCCGTGCCCGCCAGCCACTGCAGCAGGCGGCGGCAGGCCGCGAAACCGGCCGCCTCCACGTCGTCCTCGGCCCGCTCGAACGCGGACAGCGAGGTCGTCAGCATCGCCAGGAGCTTGAGCGGCGTGACGTGCTCGGCCGATTGCAGCGCCATGCGGACCAGCGACTCAGGCTGCCGGGTGTCCTGCGGGGCCGGCCACGGGACATCGCGGGTGCGCGGCAGCCCCGTCCAGATGAGCTCGCTCGCGAACTCGAACGACCGTCCGTCACGCACCAGGTCGCGCGCGAGCACCCCCCGGTAGCGTGGGCCCTGGGCGGTGAGCTCGCTGATCCACGTCTGCGCGATCGGCTCGCCGTAGCGCAGCGACTGGGAGACCTGCGGCCCGCCCGCGCGGGCGACGGCCCGGCTCCTGAGCTTCTCGACGTCGGCCTTGCGGTAAAGCTTGGCCTTCACGCCCGGGCGCTGCTTGGTCTTGATGAGGCCGCGGCTCACGTAGGTGTACAGCGTCTCGCGGCGCACGCCGAGGATCGACATCGCTTCCGCGCTCCCGACGTATTCGACGTCATTGATCTGGCGGCGCTGGCGTGCGTTCTCGGAGCTGTTCTTGGCTGGCATAGGGTTCCTACGGCTATTTATATCGATTCTCACATCGATCTATACATAGATCAATGTATTGCCTAGTATTCGTTACGTTTACTCAACGAATCTTTTGAAAGGACGACCACGATGCAAGTAGCCGAACACCAACTCCTGGACCTGCGCCCCAAGTTCAAGGAGACCCGCAAGAAACTGCTCAGCGCCCGGCACCTGCCGGGCGAGGTGTACAGCTCGCCCGAGATCTACGCCATGGAGAAGGAGCAGATCTTCATGAAGTACTGGCTCTCCGTGGGACGCGTCGAGGAGATTCCCGATGTCGGCGACTACTACACCTTCCAGGTGATGAAGGAGTCGATCGTGGTGTCCCGTCCCGCGCCCGACCAGGTCGTCGCCTACATGAACCAGTGCCTGCACCGCGGCGTGGAGATCGCCGTCGGCCGCGGCAACGCCAAGGAATTCAGCTGCCCGTACCACGCTTGGCTCTACGACGTGAGCGGCAAGCTCGTCGTCGCGCCGGGCATGAAGGCCTCGGAGGTCGAGCTGAAGAACTGCAGCCTGCGCCAGCTTCACGTCAAGGTCTGGCGCGGCTGGATCTTCGTGAACTTCAGCGACGAGCCGATGTCTTTCGACGACTACATCGCTCCCTTCGAGCAGCCGCTGTGGTGGTTCCAGACCGACCATTGCAAGCTCGCCCAGAAGGTCGAGATCGACGTCAAGTGCAACTGGAAGTTCCTGGTCGAGAACCTGATCGACATCTACCACGTCGGCGTCATCCACAAGGGGACCTTCGGCGGCTTCGTGAAGGGCGAGCAGGTCCGCTTCAACCTGGTCGAGAACGGCGGCTGGCACACCCAGTACGAAGCCAGGCCGCACTCGAAGTCCGGCGAGCAGGTCTTCCCGACGCTGCCCTGGGCGCAGGACAAGCCCAGCGGGATCGCCTGCAAGGCGGGCATCTATCCGAACCTGAACCTGTCGATGCGTGCCGACAGCGTGCGCATGTGGCACATCTGGCCCATCTCTCCCACGGAGACCAAGGTCATCTGCTATCTGCTGTTCCCTGAAGGCGCCTTCTCGATCCCGAACTATGACGAGGAGATGGAGAAGTACGTGGGTTTCGTGCGCCAGATCATCGCCGAGGACGCCGTGATGGTGGAGGGCATGCAGAACACCGCGGGGTCGAAGTTCTTCCAGCCCGGCCCGATGTCGCCGCTCGAGGAGGCGCTGTATCACATGGAGAACCACTACATCGACGTGATGACGTCGCAGGCGTAGGGCAGCGGGTGCGGCAAGACAACAATCCGGGAGACACCATGGACGGTGAATGGATCAGGGTCGGCAACGTGGCCGACATCGACGAAGACGACACGCACCCGGTCGAGATCGACGGCAGGCGGGTGTGCCTCTACAACCTCGGCGGCGAGATCTTCGCCACGGACGGCACCTGCACCCACGGCGACGCGGACCTTTCGCTGGGCATGGTGGTCGATTCCTGCCTCATCGAGTGCCCCCTGCACGAGGGCACCTTCGACATCCGAAGCGGCCGGGCGGTGGGCGCGCCGTGCACGGATCCGCTGCGCTGCCATCCGGTCAAGGTCGAGCAGGGAGTCATCTTCCTGCGGCCCGCGCACTGAACGACGGCAGGGAGCACCCATGGATGTCGTCATCATTGGAGCCGGCCAGGCCGGCGCCTGGGTCGCCCGGTCGCTGCGCGAAGCGGGACATGAAGGGGGCATCACGCTCCTGGGGCGCGAGCCGCACGCGCCCTACGAGCGGCCCCCCTTGTCGAAGGCGGTGCTCAGCGGGGCGGAAGAGCACCCGCCGGTGCTGCTCGGCCCGCAGCAGTGCGACGCGCTGCGCGTGGACTTCCGGCCCGGCGTCGAGGCCGTCGGCATCGATCGCACCGGCCACCAGGTCAGCTGCGCGGATGGCTCTGCGGTCCGCTACGACAAGCTCGTGCTGGCCACCGGAGGGCGACCTCGGGCGCTGTCGTGTCCCGGCGCCGACCTGCCCGGCGTCCATGCGCTGCGCACGATCGAGGATTGCCAGGCCATCGCCAGGAAGCTGGTGCCGGGCAACCGGCTGCTGATCGTGGGCGGCGGGTGGATCGGGCTGGAGATCGCCGCGACGGCGAGGAAGAAACAGGTCGAGGTCATGGTGCTGGAGGCGGGGCCGCGCCTGTGCGCGCGGTCGCTGCCGCCCCGGTTCTCGGCGTTCCTGCTCGACAGGCACCGCCGGGAAGGCGTCGACGTCCGGCTGGCGACGACGGTCGCGTCGATCGAAGCGGGCCGCCAGCGCGCGCTGGCCGTGGAACTGCCTGGCGGGCCGCAGGAGTTCGACGCGGTGGTGGTCGGGATCGGGCTTGCGCTCGACACCGGGCTGGCCGAGGCCTGCGGGCTCGAGGTCCGGGACGGCATCGTCGTGGACCAGGCCGGCCGCACCTCCGACCCAGACATCTATGCCGCGGGCGACGTGGCCAACCAGCCGAACACCTGGGCGGGCGGCCGTCTGCGATGCGAGTCGTGGGCCAATGCCCAGAATCAGGCCATCGCCGTGGGCAAGGCCATTGCCGGCGGCGAGGTGGCGTACGACGAGATTCCGTGGTTCTGGTCGGATCAGTACGACCTGAACCTGCAGGTGCTCGGCGTGCCGTCGAACGAGCTCGAGGGCACCCTGCGCGGCTCCGCCGAGGAGGGGGCGTTCTCCGTGTTCCAGATCTCTGAGGGCAGGCTGCGCAGCGTGCTGTCGGTGAACGTGCCGCGCGACATCAAGGTGGCCAAGCGCTGGCTCAAGCAGGGGACCTGCCCGCCGCCGGAGGTCCTCGCCGACCGCACGGTCCGCCTGGACAAGCTCTGAGCGGGCTGCTCGCGGGGCGGCCCGGTGCCGCTGCCGCCTGCAGCCCGGCCACTGGGCGCGTGCGCAGGAGGGATCGGCGCGGGAGCGCCGACGCTATTCGACCCGCAGCTGCGCGGCGACCATCGCGCTCAGGCTGTTCGCGAACTCATCCACGCTGATCTTCTCGGCCCGGTACTTCCAGCGCTTGACGTACCAGTCCTGGATGACGCTCTGCAGGTGCGCCGCCAGCAGGAAGGCTTCCCGGTCGCCCATCTCGCGCACCTGCCGGATCTGCCGCGCCATGGCGGCCTGGAAATCCACCTCGGCGGCCCTGGCCACCTTGCGCTGATCAGCCTCGAGCACGCGCGACTCCATGTACACGAAATAGAACCACGGCTGCAGCAGCTCGGACATGAAGACGTGCGCCCGCAGGCTGCTGTCCAGACGCACCAGCGGCGCCAGAGACGCCTCGTCGAACCAGCGAGGGATCTCGCCGCCGATGTGCCGGATCAGGTCCTCGACCATGGCGGCCAGGGCGTCCTTGCTCTGCAGGTAGCCGTAGAGCCCGCCCATGGACAGGCCGGTGGCCTTGGACAGGTCCCGCAGCGTCATCGCGCCGAAGCCCACCTGGTTGGCCAGCTGGAAGGAGGCCTCGAAGATGGCCCGCAGATTGGCCAGCGCCACCGGCACGCGCTTGACCGTGATGGCGTGCGCGTTGCGCGCGTACACCAGCTCCCACAGCGTGTCGGGCGGGATGGGGTTGATCCGCTTGAACTGTGCGAAGGTGAATCGGGGCTCGAGACCGAGGGACAGGGGCATGGCGGGAAGGCGTGGACGCGGTCGGGTGGGGGGCGGGGCAGGTTGCCCGAATTGACCGCCGGTCGGGAATGATTGTAAACTCCCTCAAAAACCGAGCGAGCGCTCGGTGTTTATTTCGAGCGAGACAACCCCACATGGCCACTGCCACCATCAGCGAGCGCGAGCTCGCCTTCCTGCTTTACGAAGTCCTGGACACCGCGGGCCTGCTGCGGCGCGAGCGCTATGCCGAGCACTCGCGCGAGGTCTTCGACGCCACGCTGGAGACGGCGCGCCAGCTGGCCGAGGATTTGCTGGCGCCGCATCTGCGCGAGGGCGACGAGAACGAGCCACAGTTCGAGAATGGCCGGGCCCGCCTCGTCGCGCCGACCCGCGCGGCGTGGCAGGCCATCGCGGATGCCGGGTTCCTCAGTGCGCACTGGGAGCAGGCCGAGGGCGGGCTGCAGCTGCCGGAGGTCGTGCTGCGCGCGGCGATGAGCGCCTTCTACGCGGCCAACGTCGGCACGGCGGCCTATGCGATGCTGACGATCGGCGCGGCCAATCTGCTGCGCACCTTCGGCAGCCCACAGCTCCGGGCCCGCTACCTCGCGCCGCTGGGCGACGGCCGCTTCGCCGGCACGATGGCATTGACCGAGCCGTCGCAGGGTTCCGCCCTGGGCGACATCAAGACCTACGCCGTGCCCCAGGCCGATGGGAGCTACCGCGTTTTCGGCCAGAAGATGTTCATCTCCGGCGGCGAGCAGGACCTCACCGAGAACATCGTGCACATGGTGCTCGCGCGCATCCAGGGCGCGCCGCCCGGCGTCAAGGGCATCTCGCTGTTCCTGGTGCCCAAGATCCTGCCCGGCGAGCACGGGGCGGCGGACACGCCGAACGACGTGGCGCTGGCCGGGCTGCTGCACAAGATGGGCTGGCGCAACACCACCTCCACCGTGCTGTCCTTCGGGGAGAAGGGCGGCGCGGTGGGCTGGCTGGTCGGCCGCGAGCACCAGGGCCTGGCCCACATGTTCCAGCTGATGAACGAGGCGCGCATCGGCGTCGGCGTCATGTCCGCCAGCATCGCCTGGCGCGGCTTCAGCGAGTCGCTGGCCTACGCGCGCGAGCGGCCGCAGGGCCGCCTGCCGTCGAACAAGGATCCGCTGTCGCCGCAGGTCAAGCTGGTCGAGCACTCCGACGTGCGCCGGATGCTGCTGGTGCAGAAGGCCTACGCCGAGGGCAGCCTGGCCCTGTGCCTGTACGCCTGCAGCCTGTTCGAGGACCAGCACACCCATCCGGAGCCGCCGGCGCGCGCAGCGGCCGGCCGGCTGCTCGACGTCCTCACGCCGGTCGTGAAGTCCTGGCCTGCGCGCTACGGCGCGGCGGCCAACGACCTGGCCATTCAGGTGCTCGGCGGCGCGGGCTACACGCGCGACTACCCGCTGGAGCAGCTGTACCGCGACCAGCGCCTGAACATGATCCACGAGGGGACCGAGGCCATCCACGGCATCGATCTGCTCGGCCGCAAGGTGCTGGCGGAGCAGGGCGCGGGGCTGCGCCTGTTCGTCGACACCGTGCGCCAGGACGCCGGGCGCGCCTCCGAGGCGGGCCTGGGCGACGAGGCGGCGGCCCTGTGCGCGGCGCTGGACCGCCTGGTGGAGGTCAGCGCGGGGCTCGCCGCGCTGCAGCGCAGCGAGCCCGACCTCGGCCTGGCCAACGCCACGCTGTACCTCGACGCGTTCGGGCGCGTGACGCTGGCCTGGATCTGGCTGCTGCAGGGGCGGGCGGCGGCGCGCGCGCTGCCGGCCGCCAGCGGGGAGGCCGCCGACCACTACCGCGGCAAGCTGCAGGCCATGCGCTACTTCTTCCAGTGGGAGCTGCCGCAGACGCACGCCCAGTGGGCGTTGCTCGCGCGTGCCGACCGCTGCGCCTACGACATGCGCGACGCGTGGTTCATCTGAAGCCGCGACGCATTCCCTTTCCATCTCCACCGCAGGACCTTATGAGCCAGGCCGTCATCGTTTCCGTCGCGCGCACCCCCATCGGGCGCGCCTACAAAGGGGCATTCAATGCCATCAAGTCGCCCACGCTGCTGGGCCATGCCATCGGGCACGCCGTCGCGCGCGCCGGCGCCGGCCCGGACGAGGTCGACGACGTCGTCGTGGGCACGGTGCTGGGCGCCGGCACGGCCGGCATGAACCTGGCGCGCAACGCCGCGCTCGCGGCCGGGCTGGGCGTGGCGGTGAGCGGCCAGACCCTGGACCGCCAGTGCGCTTCCGGGCTCATGGCGGTGGCGACGGCCGCCAAGCAGATCATCGTGGACGGCATGCGGGTCGTGGTCGCGGGCGGCCAGGAAAACATCTCCGCGGTGCAGAAGGGCTACTTCGACTGGGCCTCGGCGGAGGCGGACCCCGCCGTCCAGGCCAAGGTGCCGCACGCCTACATGCCCATGCTGCAGACGGCGGAGTTCGTCGCCAGGAAGTACGGGATCGGCCGCGAGGCGCAGGACCTGTACGCGCTGCAATCGCAGCAGCGCACGGCGGCGGCCCAGCAGGCTGGACGCTTCGACGCCGAGATCGTGCCCCTGCCGTCGCGCATGGCCGTGGTCGACAAGGAGACCCAGGCCGTCAGCCACCGCGACGTGACCCTGGCCCAGGACGAGGGCAACCGCCCGGAGACCACGCTCGAGAGCCTGGCCGCGCTCAAGCCCGTGATCGAGGGCGGCAGCGTCACGGCGGGCAATGCCAGCCAGCTCTCCGATGGCGCCGCCGCCTGCGTGCTGATGGACGATGCGCTCGCGGCGCAGCGCGGCCTGAAGCCCCTGGGCATCTACCGGGGCATCGCGGTGGCCGGCGTGGCGCCGGAGGAGATGGGCATCGGGCCCGTGCTGGCGGTGCCCAAGCTGCTGCGCCAGCACGGCCTCACCGTCGACGACATCGGCCTGTGGGAGCTGAACGAGGCCTTCGCCTGCCAGGCGCTGTACTGCCGCGACCGGCTGGGCATCGACCCGGAGCGCTTCAACGTCAACGGGGGCGGTATCTCCGTGGGGCATCCCTACGGGATGAGCGGCGCGCGGCTCGTGGGCCACGCGCTGATCGAGGGGCGCAGGCGCGGCGCGCGCTATGTGGTGGTGACGATGTGTGTGGGCGGCGGCATGGGCGCGGCCGGACTTTTCGAGGTGGTGGCATGAACGGAATCAAGAACTCCCTGGCGGGCAAGACCCTCTTCATCACCGGCGCGAGCCGGGGCATCGGCCTGGAGATCGCGCTGCGGGCCGCGCGCGACGGCGCCAACGTGGTCATCGCGGCCAAGACCACCGAGCCGCACCCCAAGCTGCCGGGCACCATCTACACGGCCGCCGAAGCGGTCGAGCAGGCCGGGGGCAAGGCCCTGGCGCTCGTGCTGGACGTGCGCGACGAGGAGCGGGTCAAGGCGGCCGTGGCGCAGGCGGCCGAGCACTTCGGCGGCATCGACGCCTGCATCAACAACGCGTCGGCGATCAACCTGGCCAAGTCCGAGGACATCGACCTCAAGCGCTTCGACCTGATCCAGCAGATCAACATGCGCGGCACCTTCGTGACCTCGCGGGCCTGCATCCCCTACCTGCGCCAGAGCAGCAACCCCCACATCCTCGCGCTGTCGCCGCCCTTGACCCTGCGCGCCGACTGGTTCGCGCAGCACCTGCCCTACACGATGTCCAAGTACGGCATGTCGATGGTGATGTTCGGGCTGGCCGAGGAACTGCGCGAGGCCTGCATCGCCTGCAACGCGCTGTGGCCGCGCACGACCGTGGCCACGTCGGCGGTGGAGTTCGCGCTCGGCGGCGACGCGATGCTGCGGCAGTCGCGCAACCCGCAGATCATGGCCGACGCCGCCCACGCCATCCTATGCCGGCCCGCGCGCGCCTACACCGGGAATTTCGTGCTGGACGACGACGTGCTGGCCGAGGAGGGCGTGACCGATTTCGATCGCTACCGCAACGATCCGGCCAGCGCGCTGCTGCCCGACATCTTCGTGGACCCCGAGGCGCCGCTGCCGCCGGGATCGAGCTACGCCCCGGCGTCCTGACGCGCGCCGGGCGACCGGCGACTGCGCGTTAGTGCCTATTCCGGTCCGCGCGCAGATGCAGGATAATGAGCACGATTATAAATAGTCGTGCTCAATTTACATGGGGAGACGAAACAGCTTCCGCGGGCGACGCCGGCGGCCAACGGGCCGGGCGTTCGCCCCCGCAGGAGCGTGGTGACCGGGCCGTCCGCCCGGGCCGGTGGCGTCTCCGTACCGAACGCGAGATTCTCGAACAACACCCACGCCCGGACCGCTCCACGTCTTCCGCCATGACCTCTCCCATCACCTTCTCCCGCGACGGCCGCATCGGCCTGGTCGAGATCCACAATCCTCCGGTCAACGCCCTGTCCATCCCCGTCGTCGACGGGCTGGCATCCGCACTGGAGCAGTTCGAGGCGACCCCCGACCTGGACGCGCTCGTGCTGTACGGCCGCGGGCGCACCTGGGTGGCCGGCGCCGACATCACGGCCCTCGAGCAGCCCGGTTTCCCGACGGCGCGCTTCAACACCTTCCTGGCCCGCCTCGAGGCGCAGGCGCGCCCCGTGGTCGTGGCGTTGCACGGCACGGTGCTCGGCGGCGGCCTGGAGCTGGCCATGGCCTGCCACCACCGCGTGGCGCAGCCCCAGACGCGCCTGGGCCTTCCCGAGGTGAAGATCGGCATCATTCCGGGCTCCCTGGGCACCCAGCGCCTGCCCCGGCTCGCCGGGGCCGAGCTTGCGCTGGAGCTGATCTCGAGCGGGCGCATGATCGGCGCGGCGCAGGCGGCCTCGGCCGGACTGGTGGACGCGATCGCCGAGGGCGAGCCGCGCGCCATCGGGCTGGCCGCGGCCCGGGCCGTGCTCGCGGCGGGCGCGCCGCTGCGCCGCGCCAGCACGCTGACCGCCGCGCCGGCCTCCGCCGAGGCGCTGGACCGGGCGGAGGCGGCCGCCGCGAAGAAGCCCGGCTGGCCGCAGCTCGCCGCCGCCGTGCGCTGCGTGCGCGCGGCCCAGGAACTGCCGTTCGCGCAGGGCGCGGCGGTCGAGGCGGCCGAGTTCGAGCAACTGGTGCCCTCGCCCTCTGCGCGCGCGCTGCGCCACCTGTTCTTCGCCGAGCGCGAGGCGATGAAGATCCCCGGCCTGCCGCGCGACACGGCGTTGCGCCCCGTCCGCAAGGTCGGCATCGTCGGCGCCGGCACGATGGGCGGCGGTATCGCGATGAACTTCGCCAACGCCGGTATCCCCACGGTCGTCGTGGAAGTCTCCGACGAGGCCCTGCAGCGCGGCCTGGGGCTGGTGCGCAGGAACTACGAGGCCAGCGCCGCCAAGGGGCGGCTCACGCGCGAGCAGGTCGACCAGCGCATGGCGCTGCTGCAGGGCGCCCTCGACTACGCCGCTCTGGGCGACTGCGACCTGGTCATCGAGGCGGTGTTCGAGGACCTCGCCCTCAAGACCGAGGTCTGCGCCAGGCTGGGCGCGGCCGTCAAGCCGGGCGCCATCATCGCCACCAACACCTCCACGCTGGACGTGGACGCGCTCGCGCGCGCCACCGGCCGCCCGGCCGACGTGGTGGGAATGCACTTCTTCAGCCCGGCCAACGTGATGCGGCTGCTGGAGGTGGTGCGCGGCGCGGCCACCGCGCCGGACGTGCTGGCCACCGTGATGAAGCTGGCCTCCACGATCGGGAAGGTGCCGGTGGTCTCGGGCGTCTGCTACGGCTTCATTGGCAACCGCATGGCCGAGGTGTACATGCGCGAGGCGGAGTTCCTGATCCTGGAGGGCGCCGAGCCGGCGCAGGTGGACGCGGCCGTGGAGGCCCTGGGCATGGCCATGGGGCCGTGCCGCATGCTCGACATGGCCGGCGTGGATGTCGGCGCCCGCACCGTCATCGAGTACGGCAAGGCTGGCGGGCTACCGCCGGATCCGAGCTACCGGGCGCTGGTGCGCAAGCTGTTCGAACTCGGCCGCTTCGGCCAGAAGACCGGCGCCGGCTACTACCGCTACGAGGGGCGCAGTCCGCTGCCCGACCCGCAGGTGACCGCGATCGCCGCGGCGCTGGCCGCGGAACACGGTATCGCGCGGCGCGAGCGCATCGGGCCCGAGGAAATCGTCGAGCGCCTGATGTACCCGCTGATCAACGAGGGCCTGAAGATCCTCGACGAGGGCATCGCCTACCGGCCCGGCGACATCGACGTGGTGTGGGTGGCGGGCTATGGCTTCCCCGACCACCGCGGCGGGCCGATGTGGATGGCCGGGGAGATCGGGCTGGACGTCATCGCCGGCCGCCTGGCGCACTACGCCGCGCAGCGCGGCAACCCCTACGGCTATTGGACGCCGGCCCGGCGGCTGGCGGCCGCCATCGCCGGCGTAGCCCACGAGACACAGGAGACACCATGAAGATTTCATCGACCTTGCAGGAGGTCCAGCCGGACCGCTATGGACAGGAGGCGGACAGCGCCCTCCTGTCGGGCACGGAGGCCCTGGCGCGGCTGCCGCTGGAGCAGCGCTGGCGCGACCGGGCCGCCGGCCTCAACACCGGGGGCTTCATCTCAGGCTACCGCGGCTCGCCGCTGGCCACCTACGACATGGAGCTGCTGCGCCTGAAGGACCGGCTCGAGGCGGAGAACATCAAGTTCCAGCCGGGCGTCAACGAGGACCTCGCGGCGACGGCCGTGTGGGGCACGCAGTTCGTCCAGCTGTATCCCGGCGCCAAGGTCGACGGCGTGTTCGGCATCTGGTACGGCAAGAGCCCGGGCGTGGACCGCAGCGGCGACGCCCTGATGCATGCCAACACCGCGGGCACGGCGCCGCTCGGCGGCGCCATCGCGCTGGTCGGCGACGACCACGCCGCCAAGTCCTCGTCGCGCTCCGCGCAGTCCGACCTGCAGCTCAAGGCCCTCGGGCTGCCTATCCTGTATCCCTGCAACACGCAGGAGATCCTGGACTACGGCCTGCACGCCATCGCGATGAGCCGCTACGCCGGCTGCTGGGCATCGCTGAAGCTCGTCACCGACGTCGTTGAGACGACCAGTGTCGTCGACGTGCGCCCCGCGCGCCTGCAGGTCGCCCTGCCGCCGCTGCCCACCGACCCGCCTGCAGGCCTGCACATCAAGCGCAACGAGCCGCCCCTCGAGATGGAGGCGCGCCTGTACGAGCACCGCATTCCCGCGGCGCTCACCTATGCGCGGGCCAATGGCCTGAACCAGATCCGGCTTCAACCGAAGCAGCCGCGCCTGGGCATCGTCTCGGCCGGCAAGAGCTGGAGCGACGTCCGCGCGGCGCTGGCGCTCCTCGGGCTGGACGATGCCGGGGCGGAAGCGGCCGGCCTGCGCCTGCTCAAGCTCGGGCTGATCTGGCCGGTCGATCCGCAGATCACCGCCGAGTTCGTCCAGGGCCTGGAGGCCGTGCTGGTCATCGAGGAAAAGCGTCCCTTCATCGAAGAGCAGCTGCGCGCCATCCTGCAGGAGCTGGGGGGCGGCGCGCAGGTGCGCGTGGTCGGCAAGGCGATGCCGCCCGGCATGGGACGGCCCGAGCCCGGGCAGCTGCCGATCTCCGGCGAGCTCTCGCCCCAGATCGTCGCGCGCTCGATCGCGCTGCTCGCGGGCATTCCGTCCACCGACGCCGTGCAGATGGCGCCGGCCTCACCGGGCCCGGTGCGCATGCCCAACTTCTGCTCGGGCTGTCCGCACAACACGTCCACCGTGGTGCCCGAGGGCAGCCGGGCGATGCCCGGCATCGGCTGCCACGGCATGGCGATGTGGATCCGCCCGGAGACCACGGGCACGGTCACGCACATGGGCGGCGAGGGGATGTTCTGGGTCGGCCAGTCGTCCTTCACCGACGAGCGGCATGTCTTCGTGAACATCGGCGACGGCACCTTCTACCACTCGGGCAGCCTGGCGCTGCGCCAGGCGGTGGCGGCGCGCGTGCGCGTGACCTACAAGGTCCTGTACAACGGCTACGTCTCGATGACCGGCGGACAGCACCACGATGGCGACGTCACCGTGGCCCGGATCATCGACATCGCGCGCGCCGAAGGCGTGGGCCGCATCGTCGTGGTCACCGACGACACCGGACGCTACGACGGGGTGACGCTGCCCGATGGCGTGACGCTGCGCCCGCGCGTCGAGCTCGATGCGGTGCAGCGCGAGCTGCGCGAGTTCGACGGCGTGTCGGTGCTGGTCTATGACCAGGCCTGCGCCACGGAGCTGCGCCGGCTGCGCAAGCGCAAGAAGGCGCCCGACCCCGACAAGCGCACCTTCATCAACGCCGAGGTCTGCGAAGGCTGCGGCGACTGCGGCGTCAAATCCAACTGCATGTCGGTCGAACCGCTGGAGACCGAGCTCGGCCGCAAGCGGCGGATCAACCAGTCCAGCTGCAACAAGGACTTCTCCTGCGTGGAAGGCTTCTGCCCGAGCTTCGTCACCGTCCACGGCGGGCAACTCAGGCGCCCGGCGCGCGGCGGGGCCGCCGGTGGCGACTGGCCGGCGCTGCCGGAGCCGACGCTGCGCGGCGTGGAGGGCGGCTACAACGTCCTGCTGGCCGGCATCGGCGGCACGGGCATCGTGACCGTGGGCACGGTCCTGGGGCAGGCGGCCCAGCTCGACGGCCTGGCCACCAGCCTCCTGGACCTGACCGGCCTGGCGCAGAAGTACGGCGCCGTGATGACGCACCTGCGCTTCGCGACCGATGCGGCCGCGATCCCGAGTTCGCGCCTCACGGTCGGCGAGGCCGACGCGGTGATCGGCTGCGACCTGATCGTGACGGCGAGCCAGGAGGCCTTGTCCAAGGTCGCCGCCGAGCGCAGCTTCGTCGTCGTGAACACGGCGGTGAACCCCACCGGCGAGTTCACCAAGTCCCCCGACTGGGATCCGCACGCCGAGCAGTTGCTCAACCGCCTCGGCGAGCGCACCCAGGGCCATCTGCACGCGCTCGACGCGAGCCGCCTGGCCACCACCCTCATGGGCGATGCGATCGCCATCAACATGTTCCTGGTCGGCTTCGCGTGGCAGCACGGCCGCATCCCGGTGACGCTGGCGGCGCTGCAGCGGGCGATCGAGCTCAACGGCGTCGAGGTCGATTTCAACCGCCAGAGCTTCGAGTGGGGCCGGCGCGCCGCCGTGGACCTCAAGGCGGTCGAGCGCGCCGCGGCCAAGGCCTCGGATGGCCAGGTCATCCAGTTCGCGCCGCGGCCGCTGCAGCGCGTGGAAGACATTGTGGAGGACCGCAGCCGCCGCCTGACCGACTACCAGAACAGCGCCTACGCGCAACGCTACCGCGATCGGGTGGCCAAGGTGCAGCGCAAGGACGCGGCCATCGGCGCCAACGGCCGCCTGGCGCGCGCGGCCGCGCGCTACTACTACAAGCTGCTGGCCGAGAAGGACGAGTTCGAGGTCGCCCGCCTGTACAGCGCGCCGGAGTTCCGGCGCTCGATCGAGGCGCAGTTCGAGGGCGACTACAAGCTGCACTTCCACCTGGGGGCCTGGCCGTTCGGCCGGCGTGACGCCGAGGGCCACTGGCACAAGCGCGAGGTGGGACCCTGGATGCTGTCGGCCATGGGCGTGCTGCAGCGGCTGCGTGGCTTGCGCAACACCTGGCTCGATCCCTTCCGCCGCACGCCGGAGCGCAAGCTGGCCCTGGGCCTGCTCGCGCGCTACGAGGCGGATCTCGATCTGATCCTCGGGCAGGCGGCGCCGGAGACGGCTGATGCGGCGGTCGAACTCGCGGCGCTGCCCGAACGGATTCGCGGCTACGGCCATGTGCGCCAGGCGCACGCGGACAAGGTCGAAGGAGTGCGGGCGGAGCTGCGCGAGCGCCTGGCTCGCCAAGGGGCGGAGCAGCTGGCGGCCTGACGCGCACCGGGCCGGAGCGTGTCTCCGGCCCACCCAGGCGCCCCGGAGAGGGCGCACTGAGTAAGTAGAACAAAACGAGACCAGGAGACATGTCATGAGCACAGCTTCGCTGCGGCACCCGCCGCCGCCCCCGCGCGCGTCCCGCCGCACGCTCCTGCGCGCCGCGGGCGCGGCGGCGGCCTGCCTCGCCGCCCCGGCCCTCGCACAGCCGGGCGCCGTCGTGAAGTTTACGGTGGGCTACCCGCCCGGGGGGCTGATGGACGCCATCGCGCGCTTGCTGGCGCAGGGATTGGAACGGGAACTTCGGCGAACCGTGATCGTGGAGAACCGCCCCGGGGCGGGCGCGCGGCTGGCCGCAAGCCTCTTCAAGCGCCAGCCAGCGGACGGAACGAACCTGATGCTGGCCACGGACTCCCTCATGGTGCATGCGCCGCATGTGTTCACGAGGCTCGGCTTCGACGTGTTCCAGGACTTCACGCCGGTGGCGGCGGTCTCGAGCTTTTCCTATGTGCTGGCCACGGGTCCGGACCCCAGGGCCGACTCGCTGGGGGCGCTGGCCGAATGGCTCCGCAGAAGCCCTGATCGCGCGGCGTTCGGCCACCCCGGCGCGGGCAGCGCGCCGCATTTCTTCGGACTGGTGCTGGGCGAGAAGTTTGGCGTGCCGCTGACGGCCGTGCCCTACCAGGGCGGCGCCCCCCTGCTGACGGCGCTGGCGTCCGGCGGGCAGATCACCTTTGGCGTCAACGCGCTGGCCTCGGACATGCTGGAGTTCCACCGGTCCGGCAGGACGCGCATCCAGGCCGTCACCGGCGACCAGCGCAGCGCGCTGCTTCCCGACGTTCCCACCTTCGGTGAACTCGGCTATCCGTCCGTGCCCCGCGGCTGGTCGGCCCTCTACCTGCCGCACGACGCGGCGGCGGAGGTGGTGTCGCGCCTGAACGAGGCGCTCCAGGCGGTGCTGGCGCAACAGGAGGTGCGCGAGCGCATCGCCGGCTTTGGCATGCAGACCGAGAGCGGCAGCGCGCAGCGGTTGGCCAGGCTCGCCCGCGCGGACTACGCTACCTGGAAGCCCATCATCGAGAAGTCCGGCTTCAAGCTGGACAGCTGACGCGATGACAGGCACGGATGGACAAAAGGGGCCCGGGCTCCTCGAGGATGCATCCCCGGTCCCGGCGCGGCATCTGCCGCACCGGGAAACCCTGGCGCTTGCGGCCATGGAGGCATCTCCCGACGGGATCCTGATGGTGGACCGGGCAGGGCACATCGTCATGGTCAATGCGGCCATGGAGGCCATCTCCGGCTATGCGTCCGAGGAACTGTGCGGACAGTCGGTAGGCATCTTCCTTCCGCCGGCCGCCCGCGACGCGCACGCCCGCCAGCTGGAGGCGTATTTCCGGTCGCCGTCGGGCAGGCCCATGGGCAGGGGACAGGATTTCCGGATCATGCGCAAGGACGGCAGCCTGACGGCCGTGGCTATCGCGCTGGGCCACACGGATGTCTCCGGCGGAACCGCCGTGGCATTCGTGCGCGATATCTCGGACGTGCGCGGGCTGGAGGCCAGGATCCGCTTCCAGGCCACCCACGATACGCTGACGGGCCTGGCCAACCGCTGGCAGTTTGGCCTGGAACTCGAACAGGCCATCGCCGTTTCGGAGCGAACGGGCCAGTCCTTCGCGTTGTTGCTGCTGGACCTGGACGACTTCAAGGCCATCAACGACGGCTATGGGCATGCCGCGGGCGAACGGCTGCTGCTGGAGGCGTCGCGGCGGCTCCAAAGCGCGCTGCGTGCCGGCGATACCGTGGCGCGGCTCGGTGGCGACGAGTTCACCGTGGTCCTGCCCGCGATCGCGCAGCCCCAGGACGTGGAGCAAGTGGCCGCCAAGCTGCTCGGTGTCCTGTGCCAGCCCTACCGGATGCACGGCTTCGATCTGGCGTTCAGCGCCAGCCTGGGAATCGCCGTGTATCCCAGGGATGCGCGGGACGCCACCACGCTGCTGCGCTACGCGGACATGGCCATGTACCACGCCAAGAATTCCGGCCGCGCCAGCTACGCCTTCTACGCGCACCACATGGGCTGGCGCATGGAGGAGAAGCTCCAGCTGCGCGAGCAGCTCAAGATCGCGCTGGACTCCGACGGGCTGGAACTGCACTACCAGCCGCAGGTCAATGTGGCCACGGCCGAGGTCGAATCAGTGGAAGCACTGCTGCGATGGACCCATCCCCAACTCGGGGAGATCCCGCCCAGCCGTTTCATCCCCGTGGCGGAGGCCACGGGCATGATCCTCGCACTGGGTGCCTGGGTGATCGACCGCGCGTGCCGGCAGATCGCCGCGTGGACGGAGGCCGGCCTGCCGCTGCGTGTCGCGGTCAACCTGTCGACGCAGCAACTGCGCCAGGTGGACCTCGTCGAGCAGATCGAGCGCAGCCTGGCTCGGCATGGCGCGCGTCCCGATCTCCTGGAGATCGAAGTGACCGAATCGGAAGCCATGGCGGATCCGGAGCAGGCCAGGCAGGTGCTGTGGCGCCTGCAACGGCTGGGCATCTCCATCACGCTGGACGATTTCGGGACCGGTTATTCCTCGCTGGCCTATCTGAAGCATCTGCCGGTGTCGCGCATCAAGATCGACCGCGATTTCCTGCGCCCTTTGTTGCGCAGCCCCGAAGATGCCGCCCTCGTGCGGGCCATCGTCGTGCTGGCGCAGACCCTGGGCCTGCGGGTGGTGGCCGAGGGCGTGGAGAGCACCGAGCAGCTTTCGCTGCTCGTGCGCTACGGCTGCGATGCGTACCAGGGCTGGCTGTTTTCCAAGGCCGTGGCGGCGCACCAGATTGCCGGGCTGCTGCGGTCGGCGCCGCCGGACGACGCGCTCCCGCCCACCCATATCGATGCGGCGAACGAGACGTGGGCCCGCCGCATCCCTTCTGAAGTCCAACTGTCCAAGTAGGAGAACCGCCATGGGAAATGCATTGGTGCATTCGGGAGACGCAGCGCAGCCTGGATCGAAGCCCCGCCCCGGATGGGCGCGGCGCCGTCTGCTGCGCGCCGCGGCCTGGCTCGCGCTGGCACCAGCCGGCTGGGCCTTCGCCGCCGAGCCGCTGGTCATTGGCCAGTCCCTGCCCCTGGGCAGCGCCGACGACGGCAGTGCCGCGCGCGCCAGTGCGGGCGCCCGGGCCTACATCGAGTTCGTCAACGCCTCGGGAGGCATCCGCGGGCGGCAGCTCAAGCTGCTCACCTTGGACGATGGAGGCGACCCGCGCCGCCACGTCGACAACCTGCGCCAGCTGGTCACCCAGCACAAGGCGGTCGCGTTGCTCAACTGCGTGGGCGATGCCGCCTGCGCGGCGGGCGCGCAGGTGGCGCGCACCGAGAAGGTGGCGCTGATCGGCCCGATGTCGGGGGCGGCAGCCCTCGGCCGGGACGCCAACCCTTATGTGTTCCGCACGCGCGCGACCTATGCGATGGAGGCGGAGGCGCTGACCAAGCAGATGCTGGCGCTCGGCACGAGCAAGGTCGTGATCGTCACCGACCGGCTTCCCGTCTCCGAGGGCGCGGCCGCGCTGCAGGAGGCCTTCGCGCGGCAGCGCATCGCATCGACCGTGCTCGACGTGGACCCTTCCGCGTCGGCATCGGTGGCGCGTTTCCGCTCCGAGGCCACTTCGGGCAGGTACCACGCGATGTTCGTGGACATGGGCGTGGAGGGCTTCGCACTCGTATCCAGGCTGAGCCAGGAAGCCAGCGACCGGTGGCCGTTGTTCGTCACGACCTTCGCCGCGGGCAACGTGAACTCGCTGCTGACCGGGTTCTCGGGCAGGGTGGTGGGTTTCACCTCGGTCGTTCCCAACCCCGAGGTCGCGTCGATCCAGTTGACCCGGGACCTGCAGGAGCACGCGGAGCGTTTCGCGGGCGGCGGACAGGCGGTGACCTTCGCCGGGATGGAGGGCTACATCAACGCGCGCATCTGCGTGGACGCGCTGCGGCGCGCCTCCGCGGCGGGCATGGTCGACGCGCGCGGCGTACTCGCCGCCATGAACACCATGGGCAGCGTCGATCTCGGGGGCTTCACCGCGAATTTCTCGGCCTCGCCCTCCGCCGCCTCCGACCGGGTCGATATCGTCGTGCGGTCGCGCAGCGGGCACCTGTTGAAGTGACGCCGGCATCCCGCCGCCTCGGCGCTGACTGCCTAGCCCTGCGTGAATCTCGTGCAAGGGTCCGACTGCAGAGACGGCCGATCACCGAGGTAGAAAGTCCCCGGACTTCAGTGACCGGATGCCAATAGTTGTGGCGCCACCTGACGCAGCAGCGTGCGAAGCCACTTGTTCGCGCCGTCGCCATGGACCCGACGATGCCAATGCTGAACCACGGTGAAGCGGGGCTGGGCAATGGGCAGCGCGAAAACGTGCAGACGCGGCCTATCCGGATGGAGGGCGACAAGGCTCTCGGGTACGGCCGCCACCAGGTCGGACTGCGCAACGAGCGAGGGCACGGACAGAAAATCCGGAACCTGTAGCTGCACTCGGCGGGAAGGCGAGAGAGCGGCCAGCGCGGCCTCGATGCGTCCGATGGCCGGGCCGCGCGGCGTGACCACACAATGCGCGCTGCGCAGGTAGCCGCTGACCGTCTGCAGCTCTGCGCGCAATGGATGGGATTTGCGCGCAATGCCGACGTACTGCTGCTCCAGCAGCCGTTGGCGATAGAGGTTCGGATGGGCCTTGCTGGGCGTGCCGATCACGAGGTCGATCCGGCCCGCCTCGAGCTCGGCCCACACCTCCTCGCCGCCTGCACGCACGATCTCCAGTCCGATGCGCCAGTCTTCGTTGGCGATGCGCCGCAACAGGCCGGGCAGGAACACAAGTTCCGCCACGTCGATCATGTGGATGCGGAAGACCCGGCTGGAGCGCTGCGGATCGAAAGACTCGCTCAGTCTCTGGACGCGCTCGAAGTCGAGCAGCAGACGCTCGGCCTCGGTGGCAAGCTTGATTGCCAGCGGCGTGCGCGTCAACTGGTTTCCCGATCGCTCGAACAGCGGGTCGCCATAGTGCGCGCGCAACCGGGACAGCGCATGGCTGACCGTCGATTGGCTCAGGTTGAGGCTCGCTGCTGCGGCAGTCACGCTGCCATGCCGGGCCAGCGCTTGCACCACCCGCAGCAGGTCAATGTCGAGGGCCATGCGTCAATTTCAGGGTTATCGATGCCGTCGATGGATTCTATGGCCCACGTCGTTGGGCGTCGCGCCGAGCCGTTCCTAAGATGGCTGTGGATTCGCCCACAACAAGGAGACACGCATGCTTCGTCAGTTCGTTCGATTCATTGCCGCCGCGCTCGCGTTTGGCGCGTGCGGCGTTCAAGCTCAGCCGCAGACGGGTTTTCCGGTCAAGCCCGTTCGCATCGTGATTCCCTACCCGGCGGGAGGACCAGTCGATGCTGCGGGCCGCCAGATTGCCAAGGGCATGCAGGAGATGCTCAAGCAGCCCGTGATCGTCGACAACAAGCCGGGAGCCAGCAGCACCATTGGCAGCGCCGAGGTTGCACGGGCCCCAGCGGACGGCCATACGGTGCTTCTGACGCTGGCCGATAGCTTTACCTACGTTCCTCACCTCTTCAAGAAGCTGCCCTACGACCCCTTTAAGGACTTCGCATTCGTCACCCAGTTGGCGCTGACACCGCCTGTGCTGATCTTGCGGACCGACGCGGGTGTCTCAGGGCTGAAGCAAATTGGCCCGGGCGGTGCTGCGCTCAACTACGGCACGTGGGGCCCAGGGAGCTACCCGCACCTGATCGGCTCGGCGCTAGCCCGGCAGACGCGCGGCAACCTGACCATCGTCGCCTACAAAGGAGGTGCGCCCGCCGCGCAGGATCTCATGGGCGGACATATCCAGATGACGATCGCCAGCATTCCGCAGGCTTTGGACATCCAGCAGAAGGGCCTTGCCACCATTTCCGCCATCGCCGGCACGCAGCGTTCACCGCTGATCCCCGACGTCCCCACCTTCGTCGAGCTGGGCTTCACCGATCCGACTTTCGCGGTCCCGATCTGGCTGGGCCTGGCCGCACCCGCCGGAACTCCCGTGTCCGTGGTGAGCCGGCTTCGGGATGCCGCGGTCGCGGCGCTGAAGCTGCCGGAGACGCAGAAGTTCCTCCAAGGCTTCGGATGGCGCGCGCTGGGCAACTCGCCGTCCGAGTTCCGCGCGGCGGTGGAGCGCGAGGGGCCTGTGATCGCGGAAGCCATGAGGCTCGCGGGCGTACAGCCGGAGTAGCCGAGCGATGCCGTCGAAGGGTTGTACCCATGCCGAGGAGTGGCGCATCCCCAGCACCTCGGATCCTGATGCGTGTCTGTTTGTCCGAAGGCGCGGCAAGCCCGGATCGGTGCCCGCGGTGTTGGTTCACGGCTTCTTTCAGCCGGGGTCGGCCATCCTGGACGTTCCCGGCTATTCGCTCCAGCAGGCGCTTGCGGACGCGGGGCTGCGTGTCTATCTGTTCGATCTTCGTGGCTATGGCCGTTCGAGCCGCCCGGCCTTCATGGAAGTCCCGCCCCAGCACAGCCGCCCTGCGCTGGGCTGCATGGCCGATGCGGTCGCAGACCTCGCCGACGTCGTGGCGTTCGTGCGAAAGCAAGAGGACGTCGCCTGCGTGGACCTGATCGGCTATTCGTGGGGCACGGCTCGCAGCGCCAACTTCACGCTGGCGGCCCCGGGGTGCGTGCGCCGCCTGGCCCTCTACGCGCCGGTCTGGCGCCCCGCCGCTGGCGCCGCGGCGAACGTCGGTGACGGCAAGGTCCCCCCAAACCTCGACCCCCGCCTTGGCGGCTACACCGTCGTGTTGCGTGGTGCGCTGAGGCGTGGATGGGACTGGGAGATTGGCGCTGCCGACGCGGCGGAGTATCGAGACCCCGCTGCGCTGGCGTGTGCGGAAAGCTCGCTGATGGATTCCGACCAAGGGCGTGGCAGCTCTGCCGAAGGCTTCCGCGCACCCATGGGCCCAAAGGTGGATGCGCTTCAGGTGCTCCGGGGAGGACAGCTCTTCGATGCACCCCGGCTGCGCCACGACCTCCTTCTGGTGCGAGGCGCGCAGGACAAGCTCTCGAGCGAGGGTGATGCCGCGGCCCTCTTTGAGTCTCTCGGGTCGCCGCACAAGCGGCTCGTGACCATAGACCGGGGTACGCACCTTCTGCATCTGGAGCATGCGCGGTGGCGGCTGGTGGACGAACTGGCGGGATTCCTCGCGGGCGACAGGGTGTGAACTGCGCGGTCGGACTGTGGCCTCCAGTCATCCGCGTCCCGGGTTCCGCGAGCCCGTAGTTCGCTCTCGGGCTGGTGGGCTCCATCAAGACGCGCATCTGCGTGGACACGCTGCAGCGCGCCTCCGCGGCGGGCATGGTCGACGCGTGCGGCGTACTCGCCGCCATGAACAACATGGGCAGCGTCGATCTCGGGGGCTTCACCGCGAATTTCTCGGCCTCGCCCTCCGCCGCCTCCGACCGGGTCGACGTCGTCGTGCGGGCGCGCAGCGGGCACCTGCTGAAATAGCACGGGCCGCCGTTCGTTTCCCGCCTACGCCCGCGAGCAAGTGCGCGTGCGACCGCTGCGCCAGCAGTTCTCCAGTGCATCGCACCGATCGCCGATGGGCCGTGTCCGTGCGAACCGGCCCTAGTCGCGGCGCGAGGGCCGCCGGGCCGCCGGCGATGCGCTGGCGGTCCCTGAGCGGCCGGGGGTCGCTTGACCGCCTCGCGCCGAAGCCCCGGTACGGAGGACATCGATCAGCATGTCCATGGACGCGGTCCGGGTGCGGTCCTTCAGCGTGACGAGCCCCATGGCCACGGCAAGCGGGTTCTGGTCTTCCAGCTGCGACAACTCGCGCACCTGGAGGCTGCACAGCCCACAGCCCGGGCGCTCCGCGCCCATGGCCTGCGGCGCGGCGAGGATGACGGCATCGGTCCGAAGCGCGTACTCGCGCAGGACGATGACGCTCTCGCATTCCAAGGCCAGCGGCAGCATTCCCTTCTCGTCGCGGGCGATCAGCTTCGCCAGCCGGGCGCTCAGGATCGCGGGGATATGGACGGAGGCGAGCCGCTGCGCCCGCAGCTCCCCGAGGGTCACGGTCGCGCGGCCGGCCAGGGGATGGCCTTCGCGGCACATCAGGCTGAGCCGCATGCGCCCGATCGGCTCGACCGCGCAGCGTTCATGGTCGATGAGCTCGCGCACATCGGCGACGAAGAAGTCGAGTTGCTCCTCCATCAGCCTTCTTTGCAGCTCCCGGGTGTGCGCGACGTCCAGCCGCACGCCGACGCGCGGGTGGGCTTGCTGGAACGCGGCGATGGCGGGGAGCACCACCGCCGGCGCGGACAGCGGGCCCGCGCCCACGACCAGGTCGCCGAGCTCGCCCGTGCGCAGGAGCCGCAGCTCCTCGGACAGCTCCTCGCTGCTCAGCAGGAGCCTTTTGGCCCTGGCGAGCACCCGCTCGCCTGCCATCGTGAGCCGGACCCCGTTCGCCCGCCGGTCGAAGAGGGGCATCGACACGGACTCCTCGAGGGCGGCGACGCTGCGGCTGAACGCGGAGGCCGACAGGAAGGCCCGCTCCGCCGCGCGCCCGAAGTGCTGTTCCTCGGACAGCAGCACCATGTGGTGGAGCTGTTTCAGGTTGATGGGCATCGCTGTCGCCTCCTGTGTTGCGCATGGCCGCCAGGCCCGCGCGCTCCCGGCATCCGCGCGGTTCACTCGCGGGACACGGGGTCCGCCAGATCCGGTGGGCCGCCATGGCGCTTCAGGGCGCGGCGGTCGCCGAGGCCGGCGCCTCGGTGCCGTCCTGCGGTGCCTGGGGGTCCTGGGCCGCGTCGAAGGATTCCTCGAGGAGCCGGGCCATGTCCTCCAGGTTCATCACGAACTGCGCGAACTCCAGCCGGCGGTCCTTGAGGGCGATGCCGCGCCTTGCGGGGGCCATGGCGGCATGCTGCGTCTGGAGTACGGACTTCCCATCCAGGTAGTCGAGCAGGTCGTCGACCTCGAAGGCCTCGGCGCGCCAGAAGCGGCGCGGCGGCTCTCCGGGACCTCTTCCCACGTAGCCGCGCACCAGCAAGTTGATCAGCTCGTGCGCCTGTCGCACCGGGTGGGCGCCGCAGCGGTAGCCGCTGAAGGCGCGGTTGGCCGTGACCACGCAGGTGCGCACGCGCGCCGGGGCGGTGGCGTCCCAGCCAAGCGCCTTGAAGAGCCGCGCCTGGTTGCCGGGTTCCGCGAGCCATAGGGCGCGGAGGTCCAGTTGCTCCTCTGCCTTCAGGACCAGGTCGTAGCTGTTGCGCAGCTCGTGCGGCGAGCACGGGTGGTAGGCGTTCTTGCATTCGATGACGAAGAGCACGCCATCGCGGTAGCAGAAGATGTCGGTCTCGCGCCTGCCGCTGATGTTGAAGTCGAAGCTCTCCCGCACGAGAAAGCCCGCTTGCCGCAGCGCCGTCGCCACGGCCACCTGCATCGGATCGTCGGCCGCCGCGGTCACGCCCTTGATCCCGCTGGCGTGCATGATGCTGCGCGCGAGGTTGGACTTGGCCACGATCGCCGGTGGAATGGCGATATAGTCGCCCTTGGGGTCCAGCGAGTGCACGAACGGCCGGTACTGGAGGTCGATGTACACGTTGGCGCCCGCCGCGGAGTTCGTCGTCGGCAGCGACAGCAGCGAGATCAGCTCCTGCGCCTTCTCTGGCGACATCACGACCTGCAGCATCCGCAGCAGATCCGCGCGTGGCGCGACCATCACGGTGGACCGAAGCCCCAGGACCCTGCGCTTCACTGGGTCGTCCACCGTTTCCAGCTTCTTGCGGAACATGGTGTCGATGAGGTTGAACAGCCGTTGCGCCTTGAGCAGGTCCATGATGGAGAGCTGCCCGCTGACCCGCAGGTCGGTGCTGCCGGGCGGCTGGAAGGTGTCGATCAGGGCGCCTTGGAGGAGAGGGAACTCCTCCAGGAACGGGCCGTCGACATTCAGGATCTCGATCAGCGGCGCAAGACTTGGCAGCGTGATCACGAACCGCTCTACGGGCTCTGTCCGGAGCGAAACGAACTCCAGCAGGCCGGCCTGGAAGAACGCGGACAGCGCGTCCTGGAACGAGGGCAGCTTCGGCTGCTCACCGCCCAGGTGCCGCTCGGACGAGGCCGCGCGTATCAGCAACTGCTGGTCGGCCTGGATGTAGCCCAGCCGGACGGATCGTTCGAATTCGGGATCGATGGCCGAGACCAGCACCCCGGCGGGGGTGGCTTGCGCCTTGTACGGAAGGCCATCGAGCAGGACCTCCGCGTCGATCAGCTCGTTGAGCCTCAGGGCGTCCACCAGCAGGCTGGAATAGACGCCCTCATGCGCCGATGCGGCGTGGTCGTCGGTCCAGGTCCACGTCCGGGCGCCGATGCCGGGACCGTCCCGCGAGATCATGTAGAGCCGGGAGAACGCCGATGCGAGCTCGGTGGCGCTCCAGCGCAGCGGCTGGCTCTCGTCGGCCTGCTCGCTGCCCAGCCAGTTGATGGAGAACGAGGAGTTGACGAGCGCCAGCAGGGTCTTGAGGGCCGCGCCTCGGCGCGCCTTCAGGCGGTCGACGATGCTCCGGTGGATCTGCCTCGCGGGCCCGGCGAGCGCCAGCAGCGCCTGCACGGACTGCAGGTACTGGACCTGCTCGGACGGCAGCGGCGAGGTCGCGGACAGTTCGAGCGCCGCCGCCACGATCTTCTTCAGGCAGCCGCCGTCGTATCCATAGCGCGAAGCGCGCAACAGGCCGTCCTTGCGCATGCGCGCGAGCCACGTGCTGCCGTCGAGGCGCAGCAGGGCCAACGTGGACGCCACGGCGTCGCGGCGGTCGTTCGCTGCGATGCACCCGGCCAGGCGCTCGTAGAGAGCCTTGGCCTCTTCACGCGTGGCGGTGGGCGCCGGCAGTGCCTGGGCCGCCGCCGCCATGGCGGACAGGGTCGGTGCCTTCAAGAGTTCGGCGATGCATGCGGCCAGGTCCAAGAGGGGCTCCTTCGTGTATTCAGCGCGGGCCTGGCCCGACCGGCCGCCTTCGTCGCCGGCTGCCGCGCCGTTGGCGCGCGGCACCTCCATCTTATTGCAAGGATTGCAACGCTAGGCGGCTTAAATTGCATTGGACGCAAGCTGCCGCCTTGGCTACTCTCCTGGCGAACACGGTACTGGGCGGCCCCGCGCGCACCGGCCCGCAACAAAAGAGACAAAGGAGACAGCGATGGCGTATTCGAGGAGAAGGATCCTGCAGGCCGGGTCGGCTGCGATGGCGCTGGCCGCGTCCGGTCCGCTGCGCGCGGCGCCGGGGCCCGAACTGGCGCGCATCCTCGTGGGCTTTCCGCCGGGCACGACCACGGATGTCGTTGCCCGCAAGATCGGGGACCGGCTCGTCAACGACTATGCGCCGGCCGTCGTGGTGGAAAGCCGCCTCGGGGCGGGCGGTCAGCTCGCCGTGGTCGCGGTCAAGGCCGCGGCGCCCGACGGCGCCAGCATTCTCGTCACCCCCATGTCGATGCTCGGCGTCTATCCGTTCACCTACCGCAAGCTTCCCTATGACCCGGCGGCGGATCTCGCGCCGGTGTCCATGGCCGCAACCCTCGATTGCGGCATCGCGGTCGGCCCCGCGGTCCCGGAGCAGGTGCGGACGGTGAACGACCTGATGGCCTGGTACAAGGCGCACCCGGACCGCGCCAGCATGGGCTCGCCCGCCACGGGGTCGACGCTGCATTTCGCGGCCATCTCGCTCGGCAGGGCGGCGGGCGTGGAGATCACCCACATCGGCTACAAGGGCTCCGGCGCGGCGATCACGGACATGATCGGCGGCAACCTTCCGGCGCTCTGCAGCCCGCTGGGCACTTTCCTGAACCAGCCCAGGCTGCGGCTCCTCGCGACGACCGGGTCCGAACGGAGCCGGTTCACGCCCAAGGTGCCCACGCTGGTGGAGCAGGGCTTCAAGAACATGGTGTTCCAGGAGTGGTACGGCGTCTACCTGCCCGCCGGGGCACCCGCGTTCGCGGTGCAGAAGCTCCATGCGGCCGTGCACCGCGCGCTGGCGTCCAAGGAGGTGGAGGAGAGCTTCGCGTCCTTCGGGATGGAGGTGTCGCCGTCCACGCCTGCGCAACTGACGGAGGCGCTGCGCGATGCCCAGAAGAAGTGGGAGCCGATCGTCAAGAGCATCGGCTTCAGCGCCGACAGCTGAAGCGCACGCTCCCGGCCCTGCCATCCGGCCGCGACCCGCCGCAGCCGCGCCGGCGCTGCGCGCGGCACCGGCAACCGCAGCGGCCCCTGGGTGCCGCCGCTGCATCCATCGCTTCGCCCGCACGCATCCGCCCGCACGCATCCGCCTGCACGCATCCCACTGCCTTACCCCGGGGTCGGCCGGCCGCCTTCGCCCGCGACACTGCGCGACCGCCCCGGCTGGCAGACCAGCCCGGGGCCCTGCGGCTGGCCACGGCCGGGGGTTGAAGCCCGGTGCGAGGCGTGGAAGATGCAGGCGGAGGTGTCAGACATGTCCTTTCGAATGCAGTTGGCCTCGCTCCCGGACGGCGCGGGGTCCTTTGAGGTGTTGAGCTTCGCGACGGTGCGTCGCCCGGCGCATGGCGCCGCGCGCCCCTTCGACCCCGTGCTCGCGGCCACCGTGGGCACGCAGCTGGAGTACGGCAACCTTTTTGCCTATCTGTTCCGCCGGTTCGGCTATCCCAACGAGCCCTGGGACCGGCGCAACGAGCTGGCGCGCTATCTGCTCTCGACGCGCCGCGCCGACTTGTTCCTCGGCGTGGCGCCCCGGCTCGACGGCCGCGCCGATCTCAGCCTGGTCTTCCTCGGCCCCGCGGGACTTGGACAGGCGGCCCGGTCCTTCTGCAGCGCGCCCGTCGAGGCCTGGGAGGGCAGGGCGATCGCGCACGGCGCCCCGAGGGACTGGCCGGGGTGGCTGGGGCCCGCCTCTGCCGCCTCCAGAGCAAGCACCGACCCGCCAGGGAACCCCGCGGACGGCCCGGCACGCCGGCTGCGCGAGGCGCTGCGGCCCCGGCCCGGCGATCCTCCCTCCGTGGCGCTGCGCAAGCGCCGGTACCTGCAGCGCTGCCATGAGCTCTACGCGCGCGTCGAGCCTGCGCCACGGCCGCTGCAGCGGCCCGCCGCATTGAAGGACTGGTCCGATGCGGATCCGCTCAAGCCCTACGCCCTGGCCGCCACACAGGCGCTGCGCGAGCTGAAGCGCGACGTGCGGCTTGGCGACGGCGCGATCGATGTGTTCGGGGCCCGGGCGCCCACTCGGCGCGCGCTCGCCGGCGCGGAGTCCGCCGACCTGTCCTGGAACGCGCTCGTGCCGCAGAACGCCCCGCTCGTCGCCGAGTTGCAGCGGGCGCTCGTGCGCCTCGGCAGAGGCGACGCGCGGCTGGGTGTGGCCCGCGCATTGGCCCTGCTGCAGCGCGAGCCCGGGCGCGCCAGCCGCTGAGGAGCGTCGCATGCAACCCACCGGACGACCGAACAGCGCCAGCGGCTGCCGTCCGGTGGCCTGCGTCTGCCCGCTCCAGGGGACGGTCCGCCGGAATAACCTGCCCGATTTCCGTGCAATCGCAGCAAAATCGGTAGTTGCGTTGCCCGGCACTGCGTGTCGGGCGGCCTGCCGACAGCAATATCCGCTGGCGGCGGGGAGTCGTTGGCCGCCCACAAGGTAGACCAGTGTGTTCCATGTCCATGCACGGTGCGCCCGCCGCCGTGGGGATTCTCTGGAAGGAGGGTGGGCGGGAGAAGAGCCATGGAGAACTGGGCGGGATCCCTGATGCAGGCCATCGACCCCGACGGCGCCGAGGACGAGGTGTTCGCCCATATCGCGTTCGCCGCCAGGGGCCTGGGCTTCGAGTGGTGCGCGTTCGGGCTGCGCGTGCCCCTGCCGGTGACCGATCCGAAGGTCATGCTGGTCAACGACTACCCCGCGGTGTGGCAGCACCGGTATCTCGAGGCGGGCTACGTGCGCGTCGACCCCACGGTGCTGCACGGGCGCAGCAGCCAGGTGCCGCTCGTCTGGAGCGAACAGGTCTTCGCATCGACCCCGGGGCTGTGGTCCGAGGCGCAGTCCGCAGGCCTGCGCTACGGCTGGTGCCAGTCGAGCCTGGACGCGTACGGGGTGACGAGCATGCTCAGCCTGTCGCGCTCGTCCGAGCCGATCACCGGCACGGAGATGGCGGACAAGCGGATGCAGATGTCCTGGCTGGTGAACATCGCGCACATGGCACTGGGCCGCCACTTCAAGCCCAGGCTGTACGGACCGCCGGGCGCCGACCTGACGGCCCGGGAGACGGAAGTGCTCAAATGGACCATCGACGGCAAGACCGCCGGGGAGATCGCGCTCATCCTCTCGATCAGCATCGATACGGTGAACTACCACGTCAAGAACGCGACCCTCAAGATGAATTCGCCCAACAAGGCAACCGCCGCCGTTCGCGCGCTCGCGATGGGCCTGCTGTCGTGAGAAGCGCAGCGACGGTTTGACGGGCCGCCGCCGCTCTCCGAAACTGTCGGGTGCGCGCGGCGGAGCGCCCGGCCCGCGGCATAGGCGCACGATGACGACATGACATGGCAATACGGTCCCGCGTACGGTGAAGGTCCCTGGCTGTCCAGCACGGATGGCTTTGTGCGGCTGTCGCTGGACGCCATGCTCGACCTTCGGCTGGAGCACATGCTTTCGCGGCTGGAACAGGACCCCCAGGACATTGCGCGGTGCGGCGCACAGACCGCGATCTGCGGCTACAGCGAGTGGTTCAGCCGCGCCGCGCCGTGCCTGAGCATCGGCTGGGACTGGCGGCTGGTGTGCGCGCCGGGCGTGCTCGGGCTGGCGCGCGTGGGCTGGCCCCGCAGCAACGTCATGTTGATCGACCGGCATGGCGCCGACTACGCCTGGCGGCGCAATCTCGAAGTCCTGGGCACCGTGGTGGACGCGCTGCCGTGGCGCGACAACCCGCGGCAGGTCCTGTTGCGCTGCACGCTATAAGTGTCCTCCAGCAGTTGGTAGTACCGCAAAGCGCGGGCTGACGATGCAATGGCGGCTCGTCAGTCGTTGCTGGAGGCCGATGTGGAGATTATTGAAGGCACCCCGAGGTCCCTGTCGCCGGAATTGTTCGAGGGCATTGCGCGTTACCGGCACAAGGTGTTCATCGAGACGCTCGGATGGGAGCTTCCGGCCCGCGAGGGGCTGGAGCTGGACCAGTTCGACCGCCCCGACACCATCTATCTGGCCGCCCGCGAGTACGACGGCCGCCTGGTCGGCACCGCCCGCCTGATGCCGACCGACAAGCCCTATCTGCTCGGCGAGGTGTTCCCGCAGCTGATGGGGGGCGTCGAGCCGCCGCGGCGCGCCGACGTCTGGGAACTGTCGCGTTTCGCGGCCGTGGATTTCGCGCAGGCGGGGGCCCATCCCCTGGGCCAGTTCTCGTCGCCGGTCACCCTGCAGCTGCTGCGCGAGGTGCTGCGTCTGGCGGCCGACAACGGCGTCCAGCGCCTGATCACGGTGTCTCCGCTCGGCGTGGAACGGCTGCTGCGGCGAGCCGGCTGTGCCGCCCACCGCGCGGCGCCGCCGGTGGTGATCGGCGGGCAACCGCTCTTCGCGTGCTGGGTCGAAGTGCAGGGACGGCTGTCGAGCTGATGGACCCCATGTGCGATCCCACATGCAGGTTGCCGGCAGATCTCGGTCCGCCTGGCGCCCCACCGCCGCCGTCTGCGGCAGCCGACATGGCGCCGGATGCCCGTGAACCGGGTCCGCGGCGCGCAGGCGCCGCGGTGCAGCCGCCACAGACCCATGGCCAGCTTTCGCTCCTGATCACCGATGGGGCGGTATGGGACCTTCGGCGCGCCGCCCGGCGCAGCGGATGCCGTCTCGCCGAAATGCTGCTGGCGATGTTCGGCCTGGCGCTCGACCGGCAAGGACTGCATGGGGAGGCATCGATCACCGTTCTTTGGCCGGAACCGGGCCAGGGTGGGGCGATGCAGCGCGGCGTCGCCGGTGGCGCCGTGCAGCCGCGCGACGAGACGGCCATGCCGAAGGACATGCGCCGGGCGATCGCGGGCGGTGCTGGCCCCGGCATGGCATACGCCGACGCGCGGGGCGGCGTGGCTTTCCGGTACACGCGGTGCTGGCTGGGAGAGGCGACCATCGCGCGGCTGCTCGAGTCCGACGCGTCAGGTGATCGGGGCGGTGATGGCGGGTTCGATCTGCTGCTCGCGATCAGCGAGTTCGATGACGAACTGCTGCTGGAATGCTTCTACCGGACCGCTGCGACGACCGAACCGTCCGCCCGCCAGTTGCTGCAGGCTTATGTGAGCGACCTTGCAGACATCGCGCGCTCGTCTTCCGAGCCCACCGGCGCACGTGGCTGATCCCCTGGGCCGACCCCTGCCGGCCCGGGACGCGAGGTGCTTCGTCGGCGGGCCGGTTGGAGAGAGGCAAAGGCCGAAGCAGGAGGAACTCACGCCGCGGGCGACGGTACCGATGGCGTGGCGCGCCAACCGTGCAGCAGTGCCTCGACGTGCAGGCTGAGAAAGCGCTGCTGGTCGAAGTCGTTGGGCTGCGGGGTGCGCAGTCCTCCCGCATGCTCCCACAGCGAGAGGAAGAGCATGGGTGCGAGCACGAGCTTGACGGCGTATTGCATTTCGGGAATGCGCAGCTCGCCGCGTTCGACACCCCGCCGCAGGATGCGGCCGACCAGTTCGTTGCCGGGCTCGATGACCTCGCGCCGGTAGAAGTCCGACAGCTCGGGGAAGTTCTGTGCCTCGCACAGCATCAGCTTGGAGATGCCCGCGGCCGGCGTGTCCCCCACGCGCCGCCACCACACCTGCATGCAGTAACGCAGCAGTTCTTCCGTGCTGCCCTCGAAGCTGTCCAGCTCGCGGCCCCATTCGGCGAAGCGTCCTGCGATGACCTCGCGCACCACGGCCTTGAGCAAGTCTTCCTTGGTGGAGAAGTACAGGAACAGCGTGCCCTTGGAGACGCCCGCCCGGGCTGCCACTTCGTCGACGCGGGTGGCGGCGAACCCCTTCTCGACGAACAGCGCGAGCGCCGCCTCCAGCAATTCGCCCGGGCGCGCCTGCTTGCGCCGCTCGAACCTGGAGCCTGTCGCGGAAATGGAAGTGGTGGAGTCCAACGTGCGGTTCTTCTTGTGATCGTGCGGTGGTTGATTGGGCCACACCTGCATGCGGCGTCAATCCGGAGGTACCTGGGGCAGTTCGGGCGCGGCGGAGTCGGCTGCGGCCCCGCGCCGCCCGGCATCGGGACGGGCAGGGCCGCGGCACCGGCCTCAGGGCGCGGTCCGTGACGCCTCGCGATGCCGCGCCCGCAGGTGCATGCGCATGCGCCGCGCGTGCTCGCCCTGCGGGTCCGGCAGCAGATGCTGCTGGATCTGCCAAGCCGCAGCGTCTCCAGCACGGCGCTTTCGGCCTGTGGATCCCACAGCACGGACGGGGCGCCGGTAGCGGCTCGCCGGGCGCGGCGCTAGAGGGCACGTGCCCCCGGGGAAGGAAGTGCCGCAGTTGCGACCTTGACGCGGCCACAGGGCGTGCTGCAGCGTATCCGCCGGGATAAGGAGCCAGCGCCGGAAGCCTGGAATCGTTGCCGGTCCCGCGGCGGCACTTGCTCGGGTCCAGGGCGCTGCGCCGCAGCCTGCGATGCCATGCGCTGCCTGCGCCTCGCGGTCGCCGCCGGGGTTGACCGGGCCGAAACGGGGGCGATGCTGGGCCATGCTCACCCCCGACGAGAAGCAGCTGATGCAACGGTGTCTCGACGCGATCCGCGAACGATCGCCGGGGTTCCGCGCGCGCCGCCCGCAGCTGCAGATGATCGCGGCGGTGGCGCACGCGCTTGCCCGCGTCGATGCCAGCGACGCAGAGCGAAGCGACGGAGCGCACCTCGCCGTGATCGAGGCCGGAACGGGCACCGGCAAGACGGTCGCCTATCTGCTGCCCGCACTGGTGCTGGCGCACTTGCGCGGCCGCAAGCTGGTCGTGTCCTCGTCCACCGTCACGCTGCAGGAGCAACTGCTGCACAAGGACGTGCCGGACCTGCTGCGCTTTCTGCCGTTCCCGGTCTCCTACGTCGTGGCCAAGGGCCGGCGGCGCTTCCTGTGCCCGGCGCGGCTCGCGCAGCGTCTGGACCAGCAGGCCGCGGTCGAGCCGCGCGACGCGCCCGGGCAGCAAGACGACGCGGCGGCGGACGGTGCCGGCGTGCGGCCGCTGCGCTGGTTCTCGCGCCTGGCCGAGGCCTTCGATGCCGGCCGCTGGTGCGGAGACCGCGACGCCTGGCCGCAGGTGATCCCGGAGTCCGTCTGGGCCAGCGTCACGACGGACCGCCCGGGCTGCCTGGGCAGCCGCTGTCCGAGCTATGCGCGCTGCCCCTTCTACCAGGCCCGCCAGCGTGCCAAGGAGGCCGACCTCACCATCGCCAACCACGACCTCGTGCTGGCGGCAGCGGACATGGAGCCCGGCAGCACGCTGCCCGATCTGCGCGAGGCGCTGGTAGTCTTCGACGAGGCGCACAGCCTGCCCTCCAAGGTGGTGGACCACTGCGCCTCGCGCCACTCCGTGTGCAGTGCGGCCTCCTGGGTGTCCCATGCGGCCCGCGATGCCCGCGCCGCCGTCACGGCGCTGCGGCTCGGCCGGTTCGGCCCGGATCTCCCGGATCCTGCCCTCCCTGCCGCGCGGCTGTGCGCGGCGCTGGAGCGCCTGCTGGAGGCCGTGGGGCGGCACTGCGAGTTCGCTGGCCAGCAACGCATCAGCCGCTTCGCAGGCGGCGTGCTGCCTGTGGAGGTGCGGAAAGCGGGCGCTGCCGTGCTGGACGCAGCGCGCGCGATGGGCCAGGACCTTCTGACGCTCCGCACGGCGCTCGTGGACCGCGCAGGCGATCGTGCCGAGGCCGTGCAGCCGCACCTGGCCACGCTCGGGGGGTACTTCCCGAAACTGGAGGAGCTGGTCGCGACCTGGGACTGGATGCTGTGCGACGAGACGCAGCATCCGCTGCCCGTGGCGCGCTGGGTGGAGCGCCATGCGGGTTCGGGCGGTGGCGACGACTTCCTGGTCTGCGCGGCGCCGATCAGCGGCGGGCCGCGGCTGCGGGAACTGCTGTGGAACAAGGTCGGCGCTGCGGTGTTGACGTCGGCGACCTTGCGCGCCTGCGGGCGCTTCGCCATGTTCCTGGAGGAGGCGGGACTGCAAGGCTATGCGGCACTGGAACCTTTGGCGCTGGCATCGCCGTTCGACTATGGGCGCCGGGCGGTCCTGCATATCCCGGGAGTGCGCGCCGATCCCCGCGATGCGGCCGCCCATGGGCAGGAGATCGTGCGGCGTCTTCCTGCCTTGCTGGCGCGCCAGCGCGGCTCGCTGGTGCTGTTCGCCTCGGCCCGGCAGATGCGCGAGGTCCAGGCAGCCTTACCCGACGAACTGAAGGCCTGCGTGCTCATGCAGGGTGAATGCTCCCGGCGCGAGCTGCTCGAGCGCCACCGTGCCCGGATCGATGCGGGCGAGCGCTCGGTGCTGTTCGGTCTGGCCAGCCTGGCCGAGGGCGTCGATCTGCCGGGCGAGTACTGCACCCATGTCATCTGCGCCAAGCTGCCGTTCTCCGTGCCGGACAACCCGCTGGAAGAGACGCGCCGCGAGTGGATAGAGGCACAGGGGCGCTCCGCATTCCTGGAACGCAGCGTGCCGGAGGTCGGCATCCGGCTGGCGCAGGCCACGGGGCGGCTGCTGCGCACGGACGACGACCACGGCACGGTGACGGTGCTGGATCCGCGGCTCGGGAGAACGCATTGGGGCCGCATGCTGCTGCGCGGCCTGCCGCCGTTTCGCATCGTCATCGGCGACCGGCCGCTCGATGCGCCCGGCTTGGCCGAGGCGGCCTGACGTGGCGCGGGCGGCTCAGGCGACCCGCACGGCGGCAGCATGGAGCGGTGTCCGCCCGCGGCCGCCCCCTGGCCAAGCGGCGAACCGGACGGCGCGGCGCTGCTCAGCTGTGGCGGCATGCCCTCGGTTCCGGTACAACGCATTCGCAGGAGGAGAGAGATCATGCGCGTCATCAGGAAACCCCGGTATCCCGAGATCAACCAGCTCACCACGAAGCTGATCGTGGGCGTCATCGCCATTGCGATCGCTTCCGTCACCGGCTGGGTGTCCACACTCGAGCGCCCGCTCGCATCCATCAGCGAGTCGTATTTCGCGGGCGACTGGTCGCGCAACATCTTCGTCGGCTTCCTGTTTGCGATCTCGGCCTTCCTGCTCTCGTACAACGGGCAGACCCGGGCGCACATGGTCCTGTCCCGGGTGGCGGCGCTGGCGGGCCTCGGCGTGGCCATGTTTCCCTGCAAGTGCGGCGGCCGCGAGGAGATCATCCCCTATGTCCACTATGCCTGCGCCGCCGTCATGTTCTCGGTGCTGGCGTATTTCTGCATCGCGTTCTACCGGCATGCGCGCAGCAAGCCCCACCGGCAGGCGCACTGGCGCGCGAGGCTGTACCTCGCATGCTTCTGGGCCATGGTCGCGGCCATGGCCGTGCTGCTGGTCAATGGCATCTGGGGTGACGATCTGGGCATCGAGGCGCGGCTGCCGCGCATCGTGTTCTACGGCGAGGCGGTGGCGCTGTCGGCCTTCGGGGTGTGCTGGCTGGTGGCCAGCCGGGTGCTGCCCGGGCTGACCCGGCCCGAGGAGCGCCATCGGCTGCTGGCCGAGGACCCTCCCGGCGCGGACGACCGCGGCGGCGAGACGCCACGGTCGTGACGCTGGATCCGCAGTCCCTCGCGCCGCGGTGAGCGGCCGCGCCCGCGCGGAGCGCCCCTGACGGCGCTGCGCACCCTTGCCGGACAGTCCGCCGGATGGGGCGTCGGCCCGCTGCCGCTCGCACGCCCCTGGGAAGGGGCGGCGGGGTAAGGCTGCAAAATATGACAAGAATCGTCCGGCGCTCTGGTCTCGGTCCGGGCACAGGCATGGCATCCGAAACCATCTTGGGAGACATCATGGTTGTACCGTTTGATCACGGCGCCAGGCGTGACGGCGCACAGACGCTGGGGCGGGGCCTGCGGATCGCCTCGCTGATCATGCAGGCGGGCCAGGGCGGACTGGGTCTCTCGGACGTGGTGGAGGCCACGGGCCTGAACAAGTCCACGACCCATCGGCTGCTGTTGGAGCTCGTCGGCGCCGGACTGCTGTCCCGTGACGAGCAGCGCAGGTACCGGCTCGGGCCCCTGGCCTACGAGATGGGATTGGTCTCGTCCTACCGCTACGACGTGCGCCCGCTGTGCGAGACTTCGCTGGACCGCATCGCCTGCAGTACGGGCGACACCGTGTTCCTGGGCAAGCGGTGTGGCGCCTCGTCCGTGTGCATCGACCACCGCATCGGCGCCGAAGTGCGCCCGCCCATCGTGCCGCCGAAAGGCCGCGTCCATCCCCTGGGGGTGGGCTCGATGGGGATGGCGGTGCTCAGCCAGCTGAGCGACGAGCAGGTGACCGTGATCAACGCGGCGAACCGCAAGCGGCTGGAGGCCTTCGCCGGCGTCTCCTCGGCCTACGTCCAGGAGATGGTGGAGCGCACGCGCGCGCTGGGTTTCGCCCGGATGGCGAACCATGTGGCGCACGGGGTGGTGTCGCTCGGCGTGAGCATCAACGACGGGTCGGGACGGCCCCTGCTGGCCATCAGCGTGGCCACGACCCTGGGCCGCATGAGCCGCAGCCATGAGCAGTCGGTGCTGGACGCGCTCTATGCGGAAGCGCTGGTCCTGCAAGAGAGCCTGCTGCAACGCTCCCGCTTCCCGGCCGACGCTTTCGCCGTCCCCGTCACGCCCTAGCGCGCGGCCATTCGCGCGAAGTTCCCTGTATGTGGAACTTCGCGGCACCACGGGCGCGCCGCCCTTCCTAGACTTCGGTGCAACCGATGTGGATGGAAGGGAAAGCAATGCAGGCAAACGCGATGGCGTCGATGGGAGAGGCGCTGGTCCATGCGTTCGAGCGCTCCGGCGCCAGGGTGGCGATCGAGTGCGACGGCGCCGAGGTGACGTATGCGCAGCTGGCGTCGGACGTCGCCAGGACGATCGGCGCGCTGCGGGCCCTGGGCTTGAAGCCGGGCGACCGGATCGCGCAGATCGCGGCGAACGGCTATGAGGCCTTCCTGGTGGTCGCGGCGGCCTACGTCGGAGGCTTCACCCTGGTGCCGCTGCAATACAACGGCGATCTGGAGGACCATCGCTTCGCCATCGAGGACAGCCGGCCCGCCCTGGTGATCGTCGATGCAGGGCGTGCCGGCCGCGCGCAGCAATTGGCGGCGTCCTGCGGGCACGCATTCCTGCGCGCGACCCACGACGAGCTGGCCACCGCGGCCGCCGGGCAGCCGCAGCGCCCGCTGCGCTCGTTCGCCGGGGCCGCGGACCCGCAGGGCTGCGCCCGCCTCAACTACACCGGCGGCACGACGGGCAAGCCCAAGGGCGTGATGATCGCCTCGGCCGCGCTGACCTACGCCACGATGCTGCACGTCATCGCCAACGGCTACGACGGCGATACCCGGCTGCTCGTGGCCTCGCCGATCTCGCACGGCGGCGGCTCGTTCATCCCCCCGGTGCTGTGGATGGGCGGGCGCGTCGTCATCCACAACGGGTTCGATGCGGCGCGCGTGACCGCGGAGATCGCCAGCGGCCGGGTCAACTCGCTGTTCCTGGTGCCGACGATGCTGTACGCCTTGCTCGACCACCCGGACGTGGCCCGGATCCAGCGCGGGCAACTGCGCAGGGTCACCTACGGCGCCGCTCCGGCGTCGCCCGCCCGCCTGCGGCAGGCGCTGGAGCTGTTCGGGCCGGTGCTGGTCCAGAGCTACGGTCAGTCGGAGGCGCCCGGCGCCATCCTGTACCTGTCGGCGCAGGAGCATGTGCACGAGGATCCGCAGCGGCTCATGGCGGCCGGCAAGCCCTATCCGGGCGTGAGCATCAAGCTGGTCGGCCAGGACGGCCAGGCGCGCACCGGCTCCGGGGAGGTGGGCGAGATCTGCGTGCGGGCGCCGCACGTGATGCTGGGCTACCTGAACAACCCCGAGCTGACCGAGGCGACGATCAGGGACGGCTGGCTGCATACCGGTGACCTGGCCCGCGTGGACCCGTACGGCTTCTTCCATATCGTCGACCGCGCCAAGGACATGATCATCTCCGGCGGGTTCAACGTCTATGCGTCGGAGGTGGAAAGCGTCCTGGAGGCGCACCCGGACGTCAAGGCCTCGGCGGTGATCGGCGTGCCCGACGAACGCTGGGGCGAGGCCGTGAAGGCCTTCGTCGTGCCGCAGCCCCAGTGTTGCCCCGCCGAGGCGGATCTCATTGCCTTCGCCAAGGCGAACATCGGCTCGATCAAGGCGCCCAAGACGATCGAGATCACGGGCAGCCTGCCGGTGACGAAGGTCGGGAAGATCGACAAGAAGGCGTTGCGCGCGCCGTACTGGGAGGGCAAGGCCCGCGGAGTGAACTGAGCCTGCCGCGCTGCGGCCGGCCACGCAGCACCGTGTATCGGAGAGCCGCCAGCCGGTGCGGCCGCGCACCGGGTGGGGCAGGGCTGCTGTCCAAGGGAAGAACGGAAGACATCAAGGAGACAACGATGAAACGCAGATCGATTTTGCTGGGCGTGCCGCTGGGCGCCATCGCCCCCGCCATCTTCGCCAGCCCCAGGCCGGTCACGGTGGTCGTTCCGTACCCTGCTGGAGGCACCACCGACAAGGTGGGCCGCTACGTGGCGAATGGGTTGACGGAGAAGCTGGGCCAGAATTTCCTCGTGCTCAACAAGCCCGGCGCCGGCGGGACCATCGGCATCAGCGAGGTCGCGCGTGCGCCGGCCGACGGATCGATGCTCGGGATCGTCTACGACTCGCACGCCGTGGACCACCTCGTCTACCCGAGCCTTGCCTACCATCCGTTCAGGTCCTTCGAGTTCGTCAGCCTCGTGGTGACCGCGCCGCACGTGCTGGTCACCTCCGCCCGCACGCCCTACAGGACCCTGGACGACCTCATCGCCGCCGGCAAGGCGGGCCCGAACAAGGTGACGTACGGCGCGATCGGCGAGGGCACGTCGACGACCTTGAATGCGGCGCTGTTCGCCGAGAAGGCCGGCTTCCAGGCGCTGCGCGTGCCGTACAACGGCGGCGGTGGCGCCTACCTGGCGGATCTGCTGGCCGGGCGCTTCGACTACATCATGGGCGCCTTGCCGGCGGCCCTGGCCCATATTGAGAGCGGTCAGCTGCGCGCGCTCGCGTACGGCGGGCCCACCCGGTCCACCTTGCTGCCGGAGGTCCCGACGCTCAGTGAGACCTTCCCGGGCATGGAGGCTGCGTCCTGGGTCGGCGTGGTCGCTCCCGCAGGGCTGCCCAAGGCCAGGGTCGACCAGCTGAGCGATGCGATCCGCGCTGTGGTGCTCAGCGAGCCGCTGCGGCACAAGCTGGTGGCGGAGGGCTTCGTGGTGCAAGGGTCCACCAGTGCCCAGTTCCTCGAGCGCGCGCGCGCCGATTCCGAACTCCAGAGCCGGCTGCTCAAACGGGGCGCGAACAAGTAGCCCCCGACCGGCACCACCAGAACAAGAGGAGACAACCATGAAACACGCCATCGCGGCGGCGGGGGCTTGCTTTGCCCTGGCCGCCTCCCACTCCCACGCGCAGACCAACGTGGTGGTCTACGGCGTGCTCGACGTCGGCATGGACTACGGCAAGGCCGGATCGTTCAGCCAGGTGCGTCAGCTGTCCGGCGGGCTGGTCGGCTCGCGGCTGGGATTCCGCGGAACCGAGGACCTCGGCGGCGGCCTGTCGGCGGTGTTCCGCCTCGAAAGCGGCATCAACGCCGACACCGGCACGTTCGCCCAGGGCGGCCGCGCGTTCGGGCGGGAGGCCACGGTGGGGCTTTCCTCCAAGGACTGGGGCACGATCCGCCTCGGCCGCATGGGCAGCACCTTCTATGTGGCATCGCTTTCGGTCAATGCATTCCAGGCCGGCCAGTCGGGCTCGGTGTCGGCGATCACGAGGAGCACCGCGACGAGCGACAAGTACCCGCTGCACCTGATCGCCGCGGCCCGCTCCGACAACGCAGTGCACTACACCTCGCCGTCCTGGGGCGGCGTGCAGCTCCAACTGCACGGATCCGCCGGCGAGAAGAGCACCACGCAGGGCAGCATGGTCGGGGCCACGCTGCAGTACAACGCACGCCCCTGGAACGTCCTCGTCTCGGTGGCCAAGCAGCGCGGCGCCGGCAGCACGGACCGGGTGGGCGCGGCGCGCGGCCTGATGGTGGGCGGCAGCTACGACGCGGGCTTCGCAAAGGTCTTCGCCGGGTACACGCGCGAGAAGAACGACTGCCTCACCTGCACCGGCGTGCTGGAGCGCATGGAGGGGCTGACCGCCCGCGGCGCGGGCGACTTCACGCTGCTGAACCTGGGGGTGCGCGCGCCGGTGGGTGCCTGGACGCTGATCGGCGAGGTGTTCTACCTGCGCGACCGCAGCGACTACGCGGCGCCGGTGGGCAACAGGGATGTGCCGTGGCTGGCGCTCGGCGCGGAGTACGCACTGTCCAAGCGCACCACGCTGTGGGGATCCGTCGGGGCGGTGCGCAACCGCAACGGCTCCCAGTACGTGCTGTCGACCGGGCCCGCGCCGCGTCCGGCGAACGCGGTTCCCGCGGGCAACCCCACCGCCAAGAACATCGGCATCGGGATCACCCATGCGTTCTAGTTCCTTCGCCGCCGGCGGCCGGGAGGCGCGCCGATGAAAGCCGTCGTGGTGGTCGATTCGCCGCAAGGCAAGACGCTGCAGGTGCGGGAGGTGGCCGCGCCGGTGCCCGGGCCGGGCCAGGTGCTGGTGCACGTCCATGCCGCGGCCCTGAACCGCTCGGACCTGAGCCGTACGCAGAAGCACTATGCGCCGCGTCCAGTCCACATCGCGGGCAACGAGATGAGCGGCGAAGTCATCGCGCTGGGCCCGGGGGTGACGCGCTTCGCGCCCGGCGACCGCGTCATGGCCTTGGCCGACGGCAGCTACGCCGAACAGGTGTGCGTAGACGAAGACGTGGCCCTGAGGGTGCCGGACGCGCTGCCGCTGCTCGACGCCGCAGCCGTGCCGGTGAGCTACCTGACGGCGCACGACGCGCTGCGCAGCGCCGGCCACCTGGCCGGCGGCGAATCGGTCCTCATCCACTCCGTGACCTCCGGCGTGGGAATCGCCGCGGTGCAGATCGCGCGGGTGCTCGGCGCGGGCCTCGTCATGGGCTCGACGCGCCGTGCCGACAGGGCCGAGCCGCTGCGCGCGCACGGCCTGCAGGAGATCGTGGACCTGGCGCGGGCGCCCGACTTCTCGCGCGCCGTCCTGGAGAAGACCGGCGGGCAGGGGACGGCGCTGATCCTGGATGCGATCGGCGGCGGCGTGCTCGCCCAGAATCTGGCCGCGGCGGCGGTTCGCGGGCGCATCGTGGTGCTCGGCATGCTGGGCGGCACCGAGGACACGCTCGACCTGAACCTGCTCGCTTTGCGCCGGCTGCAGCTGATCGGCGTGTCCTTCCGCAGCCGCAGCCTCGCGGAGCGGGCGCAGGTGTGCCGGCGGTTCGAGGCGGAGCTTGGGCCGCGCCTCGCGGACGGCACGCTGCGCCCCGTGATCTCCAGGACGTTCCCCCTGGACGAGGCGCTGCAGGCCCAGGAGTTCATGCGCGGCAACCTGCACCTGGGCAAGATCGTCCTGCTGCCGTGAGCGACGCGAAAGACAAAAAGGAAGGTATCCGCCATGAACGTGACAGCCATCGGCCACGCGAGCACCCACACGGTCACGCTGCGCGGCCATGACCTGGCGCACGAGGTCCTCGGCAAGATGGACTTCGTGGAGGCGCTGGTCCTGTGCGTGCTGGGCCGCAGGCCGCGCGCCGAGGAGAAGCGGATGATCGACGCCATCCTCGTGGTGGCCCTGGACCATGGCCTGACCCCGCCGGCCATCGCCGCCCGGATGGCCTATCTCGGCGCACCCGAGTCGCTGGCTGGCGCCGTCGCGGCGGGGCTGCTGGGCGCGGGCTCCCGCTTCCTGGGCCCGGCGTCGCTGGCGGCCGAGCAGTTCGCCGGCTGGACGGCGGGCCTGACCGACGGCAACGGCCCTGAAGCCTACGCCCGGCTCGCGCGCGAACTGGCCGCACCTTCGGCGGGAACCCGGTTTGTCGGCTTTGGCCATCCGGTGCACACCGAGGGCGATCCCCGCGTCCCCGCGCTGCGGCGCATCGCGCAGGAGAACGGCTTCCACGGCAAGGCATGGCGCCTGGCCGACGCCATCGTGCAGGAACTCGAGCGGCAGGGCCGGCGCCTGCCGCTGAACGCGGCCGGCGGGACGGCGCTGTGCGTCCTGGGCATGGGGCTCGAGCCACGGCTCGCGACGTGCCTTGCGCTGATCGGGCGCTGCGGCGGACTGGTCGCGCATATCCTCGAGGAAAGCGCGGCGCCGCTGGCACAGGACGCCTGGCGCTTGATCGACACGCAATTCACCGCGCCGCCCGCGGACATCCGCCGGTGATCCCGGCGGGACCCGGGGATGGCGCCTCGGCAGCGCCCGGCCGGGCCAGGCGCCGCATGCTTGCGCCGAAGATCGTCGGCGCGTCCCAGCGGCCGGTGCGTTCATCCAGGCTTCAGGCGGCCTGAAAGGGCCAGGCGGCGGTGTCCGCCAGGGACAAACCGGCCGCCTCCGCGTCGAAGAGGCAGGCGCTCCGGAGGAAGCCTGCCTGGTGGCTCATGGGAACATGCCGCCTGGGTGATGCCCGGCGGCGCAGCGCCCCGCCGCTCGCGTGCTCCGGGCTACAGCGGGAACGCCGCGAGCAGCTCGGCGAAACTCAGTTGCGTGGGCAGCGCCGGAGCCTCATCCCGGCGGTACTGCTCGGGCACCTCCTGCGGCAGCATCTCGCCGCGTTGCACGGCGCGCTGGAGCAGGTCGTGCCGCTCGATCCAGAGCAGTTCATAGCGCGCGATCGCGTCCCATTCGGCCGGGGTGTTGCCCTCGACCTCGTAGGCGTGGTCGCAGGCGCGGGCATCGGTGTCGTCGTAGCGGACGCAGACCTCGCGGTAGGCGCCGAAATCGTGCGGAAAGCTCCGCACTGTGAACCGGGCCGGCACGTCGTCGGCCAGCGGGTACAGGCGCTCCAGCATGCGCAGGAACACCCGGCACTCGCGCCGCGAGCGCTCGTCGTAGTCGGCCCGGCCGACCTGGGCGCAGGCCTCCTCGCAGGGCGAGGGGCCGATGGTCATCAACTGGTAGGTCATGGGATATCTCCGAAAGAAGTGGCGGGCCGCCGGCCGGCATCGGCGACGGCGGCCCGGAGGTAAGGGCGCATTCCGGCCGGGCGGCCGGAATGCGCGCAGCAGGGGAGGGCGAGGACGCACTGAAGGCGCCGTCGCTGCCCCCGCCTTGCCCGGCTTACGTCAATCCCCAGGCCGCGCAGGCGAGGTCTCCGTCGAAGGGGCAGTGCTCAAGCAGCGTGGCGATGGCCGCGCGCTCCAGCGACACGGTGAGCGTGTCGAACCCCTCGGGATACTTGGCAAGACCGGTGTAGAGGTCGAATTCGCCGTCTTCCAGCGCTTCCTCGACGAGGCTGCTGGCGGCATCGAGGTCGAACTCACCATCCGGGAACGCCTCCTCTGGTCCGTTCAGCCCAGGAACCGCGCGGACCGCCGAGGCCTGGCACCGGATGCAGCGGTAGAAGCCCCCGCTGTCGTCGTACTCGGATGTGACCTCGAACGACAGCGTGACGGCGTCGAGCCAGGCGTGCTGGAGGAAGAGCGCCGCCAGCGTGGCGCCCGCCCAGCTGCGGTCGAGCCGCTCGCGATCGGCATGCGCCGCCCGGTAGCGGGCTTCGGCCCCGATGCCGGCGGCATTGAGCGCCACGGCGCCGTCGGCGCCCGCGAGGTAGGCGGGCTGCTCTTCTGTGGATTCAGTGGACATGGGTGTTCCTCGTTCTGCGGTGGTTTCCCTCTGAGAACACCACCGCGCTGGGTTGGATGTGGATCAGCAGCGGGTACCACCAGGACGGCACGGTGCAGACCTGGTGCCAGTCGCCGCGGCCGTCGTTGTCGCTGACGTGGACCTCGATGCAGCGCTCGCAGGCGAGCATCTCGGCCACGAACGTCGGCTCATGGCGTCCGGTGGCAGTCGCCAGGATGTGCAGGTGCGACAGATCGAGCGCGTAGGGCACGCCCGACTCGAACACCGCCCGGTATTCGGACCAGCTCGAGACCAGCCACGTGTCGCCCGGCGTGGGGTAGTGGCCCTCGATGCCGACCGGGCAGCCGAACAGGTCGGCGCAGCGGCGCGCGTGCTCCAGCGCCATGGACAGCGTCGCTTGCGCGCGCCGGCCGGCGTGCGCCGTGTACGCGGGCGCCCCGAGCCTGCGGCTGATGCGCGCCGCCTGGACGAACCAATCGGCGTGCAGCGTGAAGCCGCTGAGGTCGGCGAAGCGGCGGTCCGCGAGGACATGTACGTTGGCGTGCAGCCGGAAGCGTGTGCGCGGATGGGCCATGCGCAGCGCGTCGGCCCGGTCCTCGGTCAGGCAGCCCGTCGATTGCGGCACCAGCTGGACGTGCTCGGCCGACAGCGGTCCGAATAGCGGTTCGCCGATCGGAGCGTGCAGGAGCGCCGCGGCCGCTTCGTGGCGCATCCCCGGCCAGCAGGCCAGCGAGACATGCGCCTTCACAGCCGGACCTCCTGGTAGTCGGAGTCGGTAAAGTACGCCCGGTGCTCGATGACCACGCTGCCATCGGCCGTGTCGAAGACGACCTCGCCCGAGGCGCCGTCGCCGTTCTCCCAGCCGCCGAAGTGCTCGTCGACAAGCTCCATGGCGACGTCCGTGATGGCGTCGTCCAGGGGCCAGTCCTTCAGCGTCACCGTCATCTGCCAGGTGCCGCCGGACCATTCGCAGGTCTCCCTGTACTGGAGGACCTCGGGAATGGGCTCCAGCGTCCTGCCGTCCGGCAACTCGTATTGGACGCCTTCCGGGCCGCCGTTGTCGCCGGAGCCGGTGTAGCTGGCCACCGCGCGCGCGACGCCGTCGGCGCGCAGCGCGTCGAAGATCGCCGCCCGGTTGGCGGCGATGCGCTGCGGTGCGGAGAGCGGGGCGCTCTCCCGTTGCTCGTTGTCTTGCATGTCGTTTCCTCGAATGAAGGGGGCGCACGCGTTCCTCTCGGGACGGCGGCGCCCCAGGGGGTCATTGAAAGAGCCCGCCCTGACGGCGGGCTCGCTGTGGCGGCGCCTCGGGGCGAGGCGCCGTGATGGGGGCGCGCCAGTGGCGCGAGCGCGGACGCGGCCGGGTGTCCCGGCTGTCCGCTTTTCGCACCGTGGCGCGGCTAGGGCCGGCTCGGCGGCTGCGGTGTGCCCAGCAATCCGGCGAGCAGCGCGTCGTCCCTGGAAGGCCCGCCGCTGCCGGCGGGCAGCCGCGCGACGGTGTATCCCTGGGCGCGAAGCTGGCGGATGACCTCCGGCGCGTGGTGCGAGAACACCTTGCCGGTGCCCTCGGTGTGCGCAGTCAGCACGCGCCAGGCGTCCTCGCCGGCCTTCGTGTTCGGCAGGAACAACGTGAACAGCCCGTCGTCGCGCCAGCCGAGGTCGGGTGGGCCCGCCGCGGGCTTCGGACCGCGGCTCATCGCCGGTCCCGCGCCGCGGGCGCTTCCGTGAAGGCGACGACCCATTCCTCGGCGCCGTCGTTCACGTGGCAGGCGATGGCGAAGCGCCGCTGGCGCTCCGTCACACACTCGGGAAAGTGCGCGATGAGGTGCGCCACGCAGCGCACGTCCCAGTGATCGATGAGGCGGTGGCCACGGCGCCGCACGTGCAGCAGCCACTGCGACCAGTCGGTCCGGCCGGCCAGCGCCTGCGATCGGGCCCGCTGCCCCAGGGGCGAGCGTTGCGCGCTCTCTGCCGCGAGCGCCCTCAGCACCGCGCGTTCCTCGGCTTCCAGCAGCGTGTAGGGAATGAGCATGCGCACGGCGCGGCCGCCATCGAAGCCGACCGCGCCGTGCGAGGGATCGCAACGGGCGATCCGCTGGTCCAGCGCGCACTTGGCGCGCTCCTTGAGCGTCTCGAAAGGGATCTCGTACATGGTGTCTCCAGGCCGCCGCCCGCCAAGGGGGTGGTGGCATCGGGAAGAAGGGAAGGCGGGACGGCCCGTCAGGGCCGCCGTTGCCGCCTCACTGAAAAATCCGCGGCTCCACGGTCTCGCCGCACATGAAGGCGAGGTAGGCGCCAGCCCGGCCCGCGTCGGAAAACGCGGCGGCGACGGTGCCGCCCTGCAGCACCTGCCAGGCACGCGCTTTCTCCTCGGGGGTGTGGCGCAGCGCCAGCTTCGGCAGGCGGTAGGCGCGGTGCCGGTAGAGGTCGCGGCCGGTGTCCCACTCGACGATGCGCAGCAGGCAATCGGTCAGGATGGACCCGCCGCCGCCGGCGCCCGGCTCGACCAGCAGCGGCACCTTGAGGGTGCCGGTGGAGCGGCCGATGCAGCCGACGACGCCGTGTTCCTCCAGCCAGCACCGGCCGGTGGCGGTGTCGCCGAGCATCAGCCGCACCTTGCGGCCGTCGCGGCGGCAGGCTTCCAGCACGCGCGCCGCCTGAGGATCGGTGCCCGGCCCGAAATACGTACACCCGGCCAGCGGCGAGCGCCCCCAGGCGTGGACAGCCGTGCAGTATCTGGCGTAGCCGGCGAGCGTTCCGTGCTCGCCCTCCGCGAAAGCCAGATCCCGGCGGCCGAGCCGCTCGGCGATCAGGTCGGCATGGCCGCGGGCATTGTCGAAGCCCAGGCAGCTGTAGCCGTCGCCGCTCGGGATGACGTACAGCTGCATATCGGCATTCAGCGTCACATCCATGGTGGATTCCTCCGGTGAAGGCGGAACCCGGCCCTGCGCGGGACGGGCCCCGCGGGGTGGGTGAATGGTGGCGCCGTGGTGCCGGTGTCAGGCGACCAGGCGCGCCGGACGGCGTGCCGCAGGGTCGGCGAACAGGCGCCGCAGCGCCGTGGGATCGCCAGCGGTCAGCGCCGCGCAGGCGTGCTCGACCGCGCTCTCCACCTCGGGCGTGCTGGGCTCGGTCGGCAGGATGCTGGCGAGCACCATGTCCTCGCCGCCGAGGAACCTCAGCTCGCCGTCCGCGGCGTGGTGCAGCACCTGCCACACGGGCCGGGGCTGCGCGCACAGGTGCCCACGCACCAGCTGCGCGGCCTGGGCGAGCGTCTCGGTGAGCTCGACCCGCTCCAGTTCGCCGACGTCATGGCTGTAGAAATGGACCAGGTGGTGGCTCGGCTGCAGCGCCGTGAGCGTGTCCAGCGGCGGGCCGCCGCGGACCACGGGCGCGCCATCCGGCGCCGCCATGGCCAGGGGCGCGGTCTCCACGTGCTGGCAGCGCTCCAGATGGTCGAGCTTGAGCAGCAGCGCATCGGCGTGCGCGCGGTGCTCGTGCGACAGGTGGGTGCGCATCGCGAGGATCTCCTGCGTCATCACGCGCAGCTCTTGAACGATGGCGCGCTCGGCGCGGCGCTCGATGGCGCACAGGATTTCGGTGATGTTGGGCATGGGATGGCCTTTCTGAAAACGAGATGGGCCGCGACCCGCGAGCGGGTACGGCACGTTTGCGCGGACAGGGCCGCTGAGAAGGGGGAGGCGCCGCGCTGGGCGCGGGCGCAGTGGCTGGGGCCGGCGGGGCCGGCAGGCGATCGGCCGCCCGAGGGCGGCGATGCAGAGGGCAGCGGTGCAGTGCACCAGGCGGGTAACGACCGCAACGCCCGAGGTGCTCGGGAACGCACAAGGCGTGCTCGGGCGCGGGCCCGACAAGCGCCTTCAGCATGCCAGGGGCCGCGCAGGCTGGCGAGAGGGCGGCCGCGCTCGCGGCCGGAAACGGCGCCCGCGCGCGCTGATTCAGGGTGGCGGATCAGGCGCCGGGCATGGACGCCGTGGCAGGCGGGGGGATGGGAACGGCACCGGCCCGCGCATGCGGGCCGGTGCCGTCGGATCACCCGGCCGCCAGCACCGTCGGTGGCTGATCGCCGTGGTGCTCGACGACCAGGTTGCCGATGTTGCGGCACTGGTCGAGGAAGATGCTCTCGATCATGCCGACCGGCACCGCGATCCCGAGCGCTTCCAGCCTGTCGGCCACGGTGTTGATGTCGGTCCAGTCGTGGGCCGGATCGTCGAGGCTGGCATAGAGGAACTGCTCGTCCTCCCAGGGCGGCAGGTCGGCATAGAGGACCTGCAGGAACAGCTCGCGCAGCGGCCGGTCGTAGCCCGCCACCACGGTGACCTTGCGGCCGCGGTGCTCCAGATGGGCGATGTGGCGGCTCATGGCGCGTCCTCCGCGCCGTCGAACGCCGGCAGGCCGTCGACGGCTGGCGCATCCGCGTCGAACTTGATCCACACGACCCCGGCGGGCCGCGCGATGCGGAAGATGGCGGCCAGATCGGGCTCCTCCGGCGTCGTGTCCTCGGTGCCCACGTGGACGAAGCCGCCGTAGTCGTTGGGGTACGCGACGATGGACAGCCTGCCTTCGGCGAGCCGCTCGCGTGTCGGGCCGCTGAGGTGGACGATCGAGATCGCCGCCAGGGGCTCCAGGTGGCGCAGCAGGGATCGGGACAGCGCGGTCCTCATGACGCGCCTCCCTGCGCCTTGGGCGCCGGCGTGCGTGGGCCGCGGGCCCGGCGGGCGCGGCGGAAGACCATGCCGCACTGGCGGCAACGGAACCAGGTGCTGCGCCCCAGCGATCCGAGGAGGCAGCCGTCGCCCTGGCAGACAGGGCAGGGCGGGAAGGTGGCATGCGGCATGCTCGCCTCCGCTCAGGACATCGTGGCCGGAGTCCGGCCGTGGACAGGATGGGTCATGGAGTTCTCCTTGCAGATGGGCAGGGAACGCCGCGACCCCAGCGGGAAGCAGCATTCCCGTGGGAAAGAGGGCGCGATGCGCCCGCGGTCTCTGGTGCAGATAACGCCTGCGGCGCCCGGCGTCGGCCGGGAGGGCTTCCGCAGGAAGGCGCGGAAGCAAGGGACCAGCAGATTGTGGGCGGCTCCCGCCGCTGCAGGAAGCCGCCGCCCACCGCTCGCCCGCGCAATGGCCCCCGTAGACGGGGCATTGCGCGTGGCGGCAGCGCTCGGGGGCGCGGCACGCGCAGCGGCCGGGGCGGGGTGGCGTCGGCAGACCGCTCAGGGACCCGACAGCGCCAGCAGCTCGGCATAGAGGGCTTCGGCGGCGCGGGCGGTGCGTGCCTGCGCGCACCGGTCGAACCAGGCGTGGCCTGCGGGCACGCTGAACCGGGCGCCGCCCCCCTGCGCGATGGTCGCCAGCACGCGGCTGACCCGCACGCTGTAGGTGCCGTCGTCGAACACGACGCGCGTGCCGTTCCACCCCAGGCCGAGGGCCTGGTTCATGGCCTCGGCCGTGGCCTGGAAAAGTGCTTCGTGGCTGGCGCCGGGGTTGGCGGCGCGAAGCGCCGTCTCCACCGAGTTCCAGAGATTCATCGCGCCTTCGATGGCGCTGGGAATGGACATGCGGTACTCCTTGCAACGGAAGGCGGCCAGGCGATGCCTGCCCGCCGGTGGATGTGGCTTCAGGGGCGCGGCGTGCCGGGAGGCTTCCCGGGGTCCACGACGCGGGCGTCCGGCCCGAAATGCAGGCCGCTGATCAGGTAGTGCCGGCCGGTGGCCAGTGCGCGCACCTCGATCGCGTTCGGCGTGTGGACGCGGGCGACCTCGCATTCGCCCAGCCGTTGCGTCGCGACGAGGTCTCCGATGCCCAGCGCGCCCTCCCGGGCGAGTCGCACCAGTCGCAGGGTGCCGGGCGGGACGGGCTCGCTCTGGGGCGGCTCGCTGTACGAGCCCAGGAAGCGGCGGCGGCAGATGTGCCGGGCCGATTCGCGGTTCTGCGCATCGACGGCTTCTCCGTAGGTCCTCGCGTAGCCGTCGAGCAATTCGTCGAGCATCGCCTCGGTGCGCAGCTCGGCGCAGGCGTCCAGCCGCTCGATGGCCACCTTGGCCCAGAGGGGGAGGTACCGGTAGGGGGTCGGGCCCATGTCAGTGCTCCGTCGCTGGGGAGGTCTCGTCGACTGGCTCCGCACCCAGGCGGGCCAGCAGGCGGTTCATCTGCGGGATGCCGAAGTCCTGCGGCTCGAAGGGGCGGCCTCCGGGGCACAGGCCTTCGGCCTGGACGCTCTGCAGCGCTTCGAGCTTGTCCGCGCGCAGGCGGTAGAGGGCGTCCACGACGAGCTGCGCGTCGTCGTCGCCGAGGACCTCTTCGAGGTCGGAGGGGTCTCGGTCCGGTGCCGCATCGGCACCGGCATGGTCGGGAGTGGGCATGGTGTTCTCCAGGTGAAAAGGGGAACACCCGCCTCCCCAGGGAAGCGGTGTTCCCAGGGGAGTCGGCGAGCGCGGGTCGCGCTCAGGTCGGGGCAGGTGACGTCTGCGGCGCCCGGCCAGGGCCGGGAGGCGCCTCCTTGAAGGAGACAGCGCGCGAGGTCATTGTGGGCATCGCCGGCGGCACGCGGCGCGGCGCAGCGCGCATGCCCGCGAAACCGCCCCAGTACGCGGGCGGTTCGGGTGGCGATGCGGCGCGGCCTTCAACGGAAATCCCGCGACGTCGTCGCCAGCCGCCCCAGCAGCGGCGTGAGGTCGGCCAGCCGGTGCGCGACGAGGTTCTTCACGTCGCCCTCGCGCTGCCATTTCCCGTACACCGCGGCCAGGCGCGAGCGCAGCACCTCGGGCCGCTGCTTTTCCCGCAGCGACTTCCACACGGTGACCTGCACGTTGCCGGTCTCGGCCTCGAGGCTGACGAAGATGGTGCCGTTGGCCGCCTCCGGCTGCCGGCGCACCGTGCCGATGCCGGCGCAGCGCACGAAACGGCCGTCGGGCACGTCCTCGAGGTCGGCCGCCCTGGCCAACTGGCGCCGGGCCAGGGCAGGGCGCAGCAGCGCCAGCGGGTGGCTGCGCAGCGTCAGGCCGACCGTGGCGTAGTCGTGGCCCAGCTCCCCGCCCTCCCTCCAGCGCTGCGGGCAGTGCCGGTGAGGGTGCTGCGGTGGTCGATCACCTTCCGCACGCCGCGGCGCTCGTCCCGCTGAAACAGTGCGCCGCCGCCGTGACCACCCGGCGTGCATCGCCCGGGCGTGGTGGCGGGCGTCCGCCAGCCGCGAGGCCCTGCGTAAGGATTGAAGGAAGTGGTGGCCAGTGATAGAGTGAACGCGCTTGCGGTGCCATGCACCGGCGTGGGCAAGCTGCCAGCCCGCTGGTCGATCCAGCGAATCGCAGCCCTCAGAGACCACGGACTCCCGCCCGTTGTGCGACCCCGCCGCCCTTCCGATGGACGGCCCGACACCCGACCCGCGGCATCCCTTTCCAGGATGGCCCGTTTCTTTGTGTCCCGCGTGCCTGCGCATGCGGGATCGTCTTACCCTTTCCGCGGGAAGCTGCCACTTCCCCGAAGGGATCGGCGTGGCCCCGCGCGTTCTTCAAGGAGCCACCATGACCCATCCCGAATCGAACCCGGGCGCTTCCGGCACTGAGCCCCGCGAGGTGCCTGCGGGCACAGCACCGCCGTCAGCGGCATGCGCATGCCCCGAGACCGCCGGTAGCCATCGCGCCGCGGCCCTCGCGGCGCTGCGGACCGATGGCCTGGCCATTGGCGAGTGCATCAGGACGCTGGCCGTCCCCAATGACGATCCCTACGTCACTGCGGCCCGCGAGGCCATCCGATGGGACGACGACGTGGAGATCGACGACGAGACGACCACCTCGGTCGGCGACGGCGGCGCCTGGGTCCTGGCGTGGCTGTGGGTCAGCGACCACCAGGCCGGCGTTCTCTCGCACAGCGAGATGCTGGAGGAACTGGCCGAGCACGCGGGCCAGGCCCTCGCCGCCGTCCACGGCCTCGACAAGGAGACCTTCGCGCTGCGCGAGAACCAGCTCCTCTGGCTGGAGGAACTGGTCACCCACCATGCCGAAGAGATCGATGCGATCACGTCGGTACGGCCCACGGCCGAACCCGGCGCCATCCTGTGGGTCGACGAGACGGGGAGCGCCCTGTGGTTCGTTCCTTCCGAGGCGCTGCTGCATCTGCTTGGGCTCGCCAGGAAGGCCGGCCTGGCGCCGAAGCTCGCCGAACATTGCGAGCGCTTCTGCGCGCAGTACGGCAGGACGCTGGACGCGGTTCTGACCGTGATCCCGCTGGGCTGATCCGGTCGGGACAGGCACAGGCGCCGCCGGCGTTGCATCGGCCAATGCCGGATGGCCTCGATTTTTCCGGGCTGGGCTTGCCTGCGTACGCGGCGGCTCGGCCCGCCCTGGCCGGCGCCTGCCGGCCTTCGCTCTGGGCACCGGACCGCCGTGCGCGGACCGGGCGCCAGACCTTCATCGCCGTCCGACGCGCCGATCGGGCGCCGGACATGTTTCAACCCCCGCGGGACGCACTCCCGCAGGGGGCGGCCCCGCGACCTGTTCAATGGGACCGTCAATGAACAAGCACCAAGTCATGGCTCTTTCCAACCTGCGGCCGGAGACGGTCGTTGCCGTGGAAGGAGTTCCGTTCACCAGCCGCGCGCTGGCACTGCCTGGCGTCGAGGCAGCACGCGAGTCGCTGTCCGAAGTCGCCCCCGGCGGCGCGGCCGATGCGGACGAAGGGATCGACGTCAAGGCCGGATGCCGCCTGGAGCCCGACACCGAGGCCCGCATGGTCGTGATGGAGCAATTCATCGTGGCCGGCGGCCTGTGCCACGACGACGATGCCGGGCACTGCAACCCCCTGACCGAAGACCAGGGCAACGGCAGCCTGTACCACCGCGGGCGCCGCGCGCGCCCTGGCGAGGAGGCGTCCTTTTTCGAGGCGCTGGGCCGCGACGGCGAGGGCAACAAGGACCTCGCCGCGGAATGCGTGTCCGACCTCCTGGCCGGACAGGTCTGCGCGTCGATCCGTTCGAACCGTTCGCTGATGGCGACACTCGGCAATCTGCTGCGCAGCCGTGGCCGGGCGGCCGCCAGCTGGGACGCGGTCCTCAAGACGGTCGCGCAGGCCATCCACCAGGAAGGCTGGGCGTACGCGCTGGACTACGTGGCGCAGTGGTTCCTCGACGTGCCGTGGTGGGCCGAGCTGCCGCAGGCCTGGCGCGACAAGCTCAAGGACCTGTCCAGCCTGCTCGACGAGCGCGAGGCCGAGGCCGCGTGGAAGCGCGCCCGCGCCGCGGGCCGCATCGGCAGCCCGCTCGCCGTCCTGCTCGACATCTACGAGCATGGTGGCGTGGTCTACAGCGTCGCGGGTCAGGGCATGCAATGCCCCTGGGACACGACGCGCGGCGGCGCCATCTGGGTGCCGGACCAGCAGGCCGAGGACAACATCCGTTGCAACGTGCTGCGGGCGCTGGGCGGCGGCGAGGTGCGCTGGTTCGGCGCCACCGGCGGCGGGAACGAACCGCCGGTCGTTCGCCATTCCAACGACGGCGGGCACACCTGGGACGGTGACCATGCGACCGAGGCCGGCCCTCTGGCCGCGTGGGCCGACGCGCGCGGCCTGAGCCTCGCGCCGGCCGAGCTCGCGGCCACGCTCGCCGAGGAGGCCACGCGCTACTGCCAGGCCGTGCTGGAGGAATACAACGCCTGGGTCAACGGCGAGGTCTACGGCGTCGTCGTCTACGTGCTAGACCGCGCCACCGGACGGCGCATCGAGGACCGCGACGAGGAATGCTGGGGCTTCATCGGCCATGCGTATGCCGAGGAGACCCTGGAGGACACGGTGCTGTCCACGGTGGTGCGCCTGGGCGCCGCGGCGCACTAGCCGCGCAACGGCTGCCGCGGCCGGCCACTGTCCCATCCGGGGCGTGGCGCCGTGGCACTTCACATCCGTTCAGTCCCGGCGTACGGGCTGGGCACAAAAGGCCGTAGGCGGCAAGGCGCCGCCGCGGCGTCATCGATCACCCCCCGGGGCGCCGTGCCCCTCGGGGGCAGGCCGCCCCTTCACTTCCTGAAGGAGAAATCACATGAGCAACGACATGAGAGATCTTGTCGACAGCCTCCTGGCGTACGCGCTGAGGTACGCCGCCGACGACGGCAAGGCCGCCAGCGCCAGTTGCTGGGACCTGGTCGCCCAGGCGCGGCGCTGCCTGCGCGAGACCGAGCACCAGCGTAGGCCGGGCGAGGACGCAGAGGATGCCGAGGCGAACCGCGGGACGGCGCGCGCGCGAGCGCTGAACGCGCTGCGCCGCGACGGCCTGACCATCGGCGAGTGCCTCCAAGTGCTCGCCGCGCCCGAAGACGACCCGTATGTCTCGGCGGCCCGCGAAGCCACGGCGTCGAACGCGGACATCCGGATCGACGTCCACACGGCCACGGCGCGCGGAGAGGGCGGCGCGTGGGTGCTGTCCTGGCTTTGGATCAGCGACCGCCAAGCCGGGGTGCTTTCGCACAGCCAGATGCTGGAGGAAGTGTGGCGGCGTGCGGGCGACCTGCTCACGGGCGCGCACGGGCTCGATGACGGTACGGCGTGGCTGAGGAACAACCAGGTGCTCTGGCTCGACGCCGTGTGCGCCAGGTTCTCCCGGGAGATCGACGGCGTCGAGGCCGCCCGGCCCGGCGCCGGATGCGGCCCCATCGTGTGGGTCGATGAGCGGCGGCGCGAACTGCGGTTCGTGCCCTCGGAGGCCGTGCTGCAACTGCTGGCGCTGGCGCGCCGGGCGGGGCTCGAGCGCCATGTGGCGGAGCACTGCGAGCGCTTCTGTTCGCTGCACGGCCGCGCGCTGGATGCGTTGCTAGCTTCCGTCCCGCTGCGCTGACGCGGCGCAATGAACAAGGAGATGGACATGCCTCGATATGGCGTTTTTCAAGATGGCGGTCGCTATGACGACCTGGGCACACTCTGCGAGGCGATCGGCCTCGCAGAAGAGTTGATGGGAGGCATCCCGGTCGGCGAGTGCTCGACCTTCACCGTGGAGCGCGACGGCCGACTGCTGGCGAGCGTGACGAACCGCCGCATCACCGGGACCTTCCACAAGGAATACTGGAGCGCAAGGGAGGAGGCGGTGGAGTGCGAAGCGCTCGAGTTCGACGCGACCGGCCACGTGCTACGCATGGCGGGCGGAGAGCTGCGCGCGCTGCGCGACAACCGGGATAGCAGCGACGCGGTGGGGCAGGCGCACGTGGCGTGGAACGGTCCTTTCCGGGTCACCCTCGTGGAATCGGTGTGCGAGTTCTTCGGCGTGGACGACGTGGCGGACATCACCGACGAGGCCCTCGCGTTCGCGCGCTGGCGCTGGTACGAGGAAGCGCCGGTGAAGGCCTGCGTCCATCTGACGGTGGCGCTGCAGGTCCGCGTCGCGGCGGGAGCGAGTCTCGCCGAGTTCGTCGGGCGCCTCGACTGGGGATTCCATTCGCGGACCGTCGGCGTCTCGGTCACCGACGCGGAGATCCTCGGCGCGGAGCAGCCCGGGGACCCGGACGCCGCCGCCTTGTCCGAGGACGAGATCGCTGACTTCCTGTGCCGGCGAATCGAGAACGGTGAGCTGGCCGCCGAGGACATTCCCGTGCGCCTCGCACGGTACGGGCTGATGCAGCCGCTCGCCTTCGTCGAGGAGATGCGGGAGCGCATGGCGTCGGAGAAGGGCGGATAGCCGTCCCTGGCAGGACATCGACGAACCGTGGATCCCCCGCGCAGCTCGGCTGCCGGGGGATCGTCGCGTCCGCAGGCGCCGCCGCGCTTGAAATGAAGGCGGCGCGCGGGAGACTGGACGCGCAAAGGAGCCATCCGGCCATGTCATCCATCCTCAGCTTTCCAGAGCGCGGCCCATGGGGCAACGCGCGCTACCGGGGCAATTGCTCCGGCCATGTCTACCGCGCCTTGTTCGAGATGCTGCGGCCCCGCAGCTTCTGCGATCCCATGGCGGGCAGCGGCACCTCGGTGGAGGTGGCGCGCGAGCTAGGCATCCTCGCCCACGGCCTGGACCTGCGCATGGGCTTCAACGCGCTGCGGCACTCGATCCTGGCCACCATCGGCGGCGAGCCCGTGGACGCCTGCATCTCGCACGTGCCCTATGGGCCCATGATCGTCTATTCGGGCGAGGTCTGGGGCACGCAGGCGCATCCGGACGACCTGAGCCGCTGCGCCGACGACGAGGACTTCCACGAGAAGCTGCAGGTCGTGCTGCTCAACCAGCGCGCCGCCGCGCGTCCCGGGGGGCACTACGGCACCATCATCGGGGACCGTCGGCAGGGCGGGCGCTATGTCTCCTACCAGGCCGAGGCCATCGCGCGCATGCCCTCGGACGAGCTCGCGGCTGTGCTGCTGAAGGCGCAGCACAACGTGCGCAGCGATGCGCGCGCCTATCGCGGCATGGCGCTGCCGCGCATCACGCACGAATACATCCTGCTGTGGCGGCGCCGCGAGACGACGGTGTTCGGCGTGCTGCGCGGACTCGCGGCGGGGGCGCACCAGCGGCTGCGCTCGACGTGGCGCGCCATCGTCCACCTGTGCCTCATGCAGTTGGGCGGGCAGGCGGAACTGGCCACGCTTTACGAGGCCGTGCGCGGCGCGGCGGCGAACCGCTGCGAGGCGAACCCGCATTGGCAGGCCAAGGTGCGCCAGGTGCTCAATCGCTCGGAGCATTGGTTCGAGTCGCCCGGGCGGGGCGTCTGGCGGCTCAAGGACGCCTGAGGCTTCGCGAGGCAGCCGCGCGCGGCGGAGGTGATCTTGTCCGCGGCGCCCGCGCGGTGGCCGGGCCGTGGAAGAAACACCCCGGGCGCAATGCATGCGGCCCGGGGTGGCAAGACGCTCCGCAGTGGCGGCGGAGCGCGGCCTGCTCGGGGAGGAAAGCAGGGGGCTCGGCCCGGTGCCGATCGTAGCAGCGGCATGGCCGGACCAGCACCCTTCGGACCGTTGGAGCCCCGAAGGCGGTGGGCCAGCGGGCCATTCGGGCGGGCGCGGGTGCGCCCTTGATGGCGCCGATGCCGGGGCCAGACTGGCCGCATGACCATACCGTCTCGCTCCACCAAAGCCCCTGCAGGGAACCGCCGCCCGCCGACGGCGGCAGCGCCGCGCACCGCGGTGCGCCGGCCACCGGGGCCGTGCGCCGCCGACGCGCCGGGGAGGTGACCGCCATGGGCTATCTCAATCCCTTGCTGCGCTTGCCGGCCGCGCAGGGCCTGCAGGCGCTGGGTGCCCCGGAGCGTGCAGCGCTGGCGCGGCTCCTGATGGATCTGCGCGCCCAGGCCAACGACGAGGCCGAGAACGCGTGGCGCCGCCGCAAAGGCCCCATGGCCTGCTATTGGCGCGCGGTCGCGACGTATGCCCGTCACATCGCCCACGTGCTGCGCATGCCCCGGCGCCCGCGCCGCAGCCACGGTGCGGATGCCACGATGGCGCTGCCCAAGATCCACGCGGCCGCCATGACCGCGCAGGACATCGTCGCCGTCTTCGAGGACCTGTCGGTCCGCAACCGCAACCCGCCGCTCGACGAGGCCGTCGTGGGGCTCGCGCGCTGGATGTCGCAACGGCGCACGCGCCTGACGGACGAGGACTTCACGGCGCTCGCCGCCGTGGGCGGCGCGATCTACGAAGCCGCGCTGCAGCACCGGATGGCGGCCGGGTCGTTCCCGTCGATCCGGTGAACGGCTGGAGCCCCGCCCAGGCGGGCGAAGTCCGGAGAGTCGCGACGGGCCTCAGAAGGCCTTGGGCTGACTCCTGGCCTCCAGGATGGCCGACTGCAGTTTGCGCTTCACCACGGCGTCCTGGAGGTCGAGCCGGCCCCGCCGGGGATGTTTCGGCGTCTTGCCAGGCGCAGGCGCGAACCAGGCATCATCGAAGGGCAGCCGGTGGTGGTTGACCAGGTCGAACTTGGTGGCCTTGGTCAGGCCTGTCTTGGCGCTGGCATCGATCACGAACTCGCCCGGATACACCGCCGTCGTGTTCTGCGAAGTGGCGTACGCCACCACGACGACGGAACCCGCGGGATCGTCGGCCGCTTCCTCGACCTGAAGCACCAGGGCCGGCCGGTCCTTGGGGCCCGGCACGCCCACTTGCTGGGGAAAGCGGCATTCGACGATGTCGCCGGGCTTCGGGCGGGGTGTCCAGTAGGTCGCGCTCACAGCAGCGAACCGATGACCCTGCCTTTGCCCTTGGGCTCGGCCTTCGCGATCGCCTGGTGCTGGGTCCGGGTGAGCGGCAGGAGCTTCTCCGTGTCCTGCTCGACAAGCACCTCGTCCCTGAGCCTGGCGAGCGCGTAGAGAACCGTCTGGGTCTCGTTGAAACCCAGTTTCCTGGCAATGGCCTTCAACGCGTCGCGCGACACCGTCGTGAGGGTGTCGTCCTTGAAGTTCAGCTTCAGCGGCTGCTGGCCGGTGGTGGTGGGCATCGCACGATCCTTGTCATTTCGGTATATGCATAGGATATATATTTTTAGGGCATCCTGCAAACCGCCCGCCACCGGGGGACGTCGAGCGCGGACAGGGGCCAGGGCTATGATCTTTCCAGTGAAACAAGGGGTATGAAGATGGCGGATACCAGTGGGCCGGACGCCTCGACGCAGGAAGAGGCGCAGGCGCAACGATGGCTGGACGAGCTCCGGCGCGAGGTGCGCAGCGCGGCCGAGGGGCGCACGTCCGACGTGCAGCGGGGCGCCGAATCGCCGGCCGTCGCCGCCGCCCTGTTCGACAAGTTCGGCGGCGGCATCTGTGCGGCCGCCCATGTCCTCGGCCTTGACACCGGTGGCCTGCAGCGCGAGGTCGATGCGCTCGCCCGCCAGATCGATCCCGACTTCGATGCCCATCCCAAAGCGCGCTGGGCGGCGCGGCCGGGGGCGTTCTCGTTCGAACGTGACTAGGTGAGAGGTGCCGAGCGGGGTGGTCGGCCGAGGCCGGGGCCGTGAACGCTGGCGCGCTCGACGCCTGGCTGCAGAACCAGGGCTACCGCCAGTTGCGGCGGATCGGCGGCGTGGTCTGCGGCGTCCGTCGCTTCAACTTCACCTTCGGCCTTGTGGTCGGCCTCACCTGGGAAGGCTACGAGCGCCGCTATTGCTACGGGCACGGACAGGACGCGCTCGCGGCGCTGGGCGCGTGGGACGGCGAGGACCATCCTTGCGGTCCATGGATCAAGTGCAAGGGCGCCGGCATCGACCTGCTCAACCCGGCCCTGCAGGTCTGAGGGCGGCTGCGGAGCGCCCACCGCATCGGGAAAGAGGCCGGCGCGCGGGAACCGGCCGCATGCGCCCTTGAAGGCGCAAGGCGAGGCGATAGCCTGGAAACACACAGGAGCCTCGCCATGCCATCTTCCCTTCTCGATCTTCCATCGCGCGACGCGCCGGCCAAGCGCCCGCCCTGGCCCGACTGCACGACGCGCAGACAGACGCCCTCATCGGCGCCGTCCGCACCCTGCGCGCACCCCGGGGCGTTGTCGGCCAAGCAGGCGCACCCGCACCCGCGTGAGGACGGGGTCGTCCCGCCGGCCGCCGCGCAAGCGTCCCTGCGCTGCCGCCTGTGCACCTGCATCCTCGGTGCGGAGGAGGACGACGACCCCTCGCTGGCGCTGTGCGGCGCCTGCAAGCGCCGGCCCGAGGCGCGCCGCCTGGGGCTGGGCCAGCCCGGCGCCTCGCCGCCCACGGCGCCCGCGGCCCTGGCCGCGCGCGCGCCGTCGGCGCCTGCGCGCGAGTTCACCGAAGCCGAGCGCGCGCTGATCCGCAAGGTGCACGGCTTCATGCCGGCCCAGCAGTTGCTCGCGCTGCTCAACGAGCGGCTCGCCTGCGACCTCGGCCCCGATGCCACGCCGTACGGCATGGACCAGCTGCATGCGCAGATCGGCACCTTCACGGCGGCAGCCCCTGCGGGCGGCCACGGCTGGGCGGCCCAGCGCAAGCTGATCGCCCAGGCGCGCCGCTCGGGGCTGCTGGCCGCCATCACGGAGCAGGTCATCGACGACTTCGCCGTGGTGTTCTCGCTGAACCCCAAGCAGGTGCTCTGCCTGCGCGACACGCTGCTGCAGCCGGAGGACGGGCAATGAACCACCCTATGGTCCCCCACGCCGTCATCCGGCGCGAAGAGATGCTGACCGCGCACCTGGACCTCGGCGGCGCGCCGATCGACCTGGCCGAGTACGCCACCACGGGCCTGCTGGCGGTCGCGGTTGGCCCGCGCGGCATGGGCAAGACCAATGCCGGCCTGCTGATGGCCGAGCAGCTGTCGGCCCAGGGCTGGGTCAGCGTGCTGATCGACCCTGAAAGCGAGATGGAGTCGCTCTACGGCGCGGCGGTGCGCGACGCGGAGCATCTGGCCGCGCTGCTGCAAAGCCGCGCGCAGTCCATCGTCGTGGTCAGCGCGCGCGATGCCACCGCGTTCCTGCCCTATGGCCGCGCCATCCTCGACGCGGCCGAGCGCATCCGAAAGCCGCTGTTCGTCGTGGTGGACGAGGGACAGTTGTTCAGCACCGCCAAGAAATGCGCCGAAGATGCGGGCGAGGCCGCCGGCATCATCAACGAGTTCGCCGGCCGGGGCCGCAAGCGCGCCCTCGACCTGTTCATCACTGCCTTGCGGTACACCGGCACGCTGCACCGCACGCTCTTCGCGAACAAGAACCTGACCTTGATCGGCTGCCAGGAGGACGCGACTGCCTGGGCGGCACTGGCGCCGCAGTTCCGGGCATCGCGCATCGAGTTCACGGACCTCAATGCGCTGGCGCCGGGCGAATTCTTCTGTCTCTCGCGCCGCGGCGTCGAGAAGGTGCGCATGCCGATGGCGCAGGCGTTGGCCAGGGTGGCGCCCAAGGCCCGGCCCGTGCGCCGGACCCTGCCGGCCACCTTCAGCCAATGGGACCGCGCCATGCGGGGCATCCCGACCGGGCGCCTGCAGGCCTTGACCGATCCGGTGGTGGGCCTGCTGGGCGCCATCGCGGGGCTGTCCACCCAGCAGATGCTGGCCGGCGCTGCCGCGCTGCAGGACGAACTGGAGACGCGATGATGGAACGGCACGATGCTGCCGCGCTTGTTCCGGGCGGCGCGGACGAGGAACCGCGCTGGGTGGACTTCGTGCTCGCGCACGGCTGGCGCGCGGCCGTGCACCATCTGGCCACCGTGCTCGGGGTCGCCCGAGGCGGTCGCGTCGGTGCGGCGGACGGGCGCCTGCGAGAGGCGGGACAGGCCGCTCGACTTCGCCGAACTGTTCGCCCTGCGGCACGGCCGCGCTCCGGCCGAGGAGGAATGGCCCGCGCCGCGCAGGACGGGGCGGGGCGGCTACGAGTGGCAGGCGCCGGAGGTCGCTCTGCTGGCTGGGCTGGTGGGCCAGCTCGGGACGGAAGAAATCGCGCAGGTGCTCACGGCGCGCCTGCGCGAACGCACGGGCGATGCGGCCGCCGAGCGCACCGCCGTGGCCGTGCAGGGGCGCGTCCATCTGATCGGCCTGCAGTCGGGCGACGTGCTCGGCGGCATCACGACCACCGAGGCCGGGCGCGAGGTTGGCTCGACGGCGCTGATCCACCAGGCCATCCGCAGCGGCGCGCTCGCCGCGCACAAGGTCGGCCGCCGGCTCGTGATACCGCACGCGGCCTGGGCCGCCTGGAAGGCGCAGCGCGCCGCGCCACCCGAGGGCTTCGTGCGCCTTGCATCCCTGCGCGAACCCCTGGGCATCCGCAGCGACAAACTGTCCGAGTTCGCGCGCATGGGCCATGTGCCGACGGCCCTGCGCTGCAACCCCTTCGGGGTGCCCGGGCCGTCCACGCAGTTCGGCACCTGGCACATCGCGGCCGACATGGCGCGCCAGCTCATCGCGGACCGGCGCGCGGGCCGGCCCATGCCCTGGCATGGCAAGCCCCTGGCCGACAACCTGCGGGCCACCTGGCGCCGGTGGCAGCAGCGGCGCCACCCCGAGGACTGCGCGACCTGCCGGGACATCTGGGGCGTGCAGGGGGCGCCGAAGGACTTCGACGACTTCGCGGCGCGCTACCCGGGCCTGGCCCAGGGCGCCAAGCGCCACCTGACGCGGCCCTGGACGCCCGGAAGCACGGTGGCGGAGGTGGCCGCGGCGGCCTGCTGCCCGCAGAGCCACGTGCGCCGCGCCATCGCCAGCGGCGTCCTGGCGGCCGCGTCCTGCAACGGCACGCTCTACGTGACCCGCACCGACGCCACGCGGTGGATCGCTCGCCGCTGCCCCAGCGGCGAGGGAGAACGGTCCTGGATCGCGCTGGAGACGGCCTGTCGCCAGTACCTGTTCACGCCGCGCGAACTGCGCCAGCACATCGCGGCGGGCACCCTGGGCTCCAAACACGGCACGGAGGGCGCGATGCGCGGCAGGGACTACGTGCTGCGCCAGCAGTGCGCGCAGTTGCGCGAGCGGCTGGGGTTCAGCGAAGCGGAGGCCGCGCGCCGCGTGGGCGTCTCCATCGAGCGCCTGCGCGTGCTGCTCGACGGGCTCACGTGGCGGACGGCCCGGGGCATCCCGCTGGTGACGGTGCAGGCGGCCATCAAGCGGCGGGAATCCCAGGAGGGCCACACGCTGGAAGAGGCGGCGGCACTGCTGGACGTGCCGCTGGCCTGGGTGAAGGCGCGCAAGCGCGACGGCACCGTCCGCGTGGCGCAGGCGCGCTGGGACCGGCGCCGCCAGTACCTCACCGGGCCGATGGTGGAGCGGCTGCGTGAAGCGCTGCGGCATCCCCAGGCAGTGCGCGAGCCGCAGGCCCCCGAATGGCTGAGCCTGGGCGCCGCCGCGCGCGAGGCCGGGGTGAGCGCCACAACCATCCAGCACTGGGTGAACGCAGGGGAGCTGGCGTACCGGGGCACGCCGGGCCAGCGGCGCTACCACCAGGAGGCCTTGCGCGCACGGGCCCGGCGCCACTGGGCCACCTGCCGGTTCCACCGCGCCCGGCGGCCGGCGTGGCTCGAGTGCGCGCAGGACCCGTCCCCGACCCCCTGAGCGGCAGCGCCGGCCTGGAGCCGCCATCGGCGCTGTCCGATGCGCCGGCGTCCAGGCCACGGCCCTGGCCGGGCCCCGCCGGACGCGGGGTTGATCCGCCTGCTTTGCCTTCGAACCTGTCTCCGACGCCTCGCCATCGCGAGGACGAAGGAGAACGTGATGAAGCAACACCCTTCCGGCCGGGAAGGCCGGGGAATCGAGGATCCACGGCGCGAGCTTGTCGCGCTGCTGCAGGGCATGGCGCCGCGCTGGAGCGTTCGCGACGTGTTCGCCGACTTCATCGAGCTGTCGTGCCTGTCGATCAGCAACGCGGTGGACAAGGCCCAGTTCGACCAGCGGGAGGCCCGCTACCACGACATCGTGAAGAAGTACCCGCGCGAGGACTTTGAGCGCTTTCCGCGCATGCTGGGGTACCTCTCCCTCGCGATGGAACAGTGCTGCGCGCAAGGCGAGTTCGAGGACCTGCTCGGCAGCCTGTACATGACGCTGGACCTGGGCAACGACAGGGCGGGCCAGGTGTTCACGCCGTTCCACGTCTCGCAGCTCATGGCGCGGGTCCTCGTGGGGGACGCGGCCGCCGCCAGGGGCGAGGTCGAAGCCAATGGCTTCGTCGACGTCATGGAGCCCGCCTGCGGGGCAGGGGGGATGGTGATCGCGATGGCCGACGCGCTGCATGCGGCGGGGCTGAACTACCAGCAGGTCCTGCACGCCACGTGCGTCGACATCGACGTGCGGTGCGTCCACATGAGTTTCCTGCAGCTCGCGCTGCTGCACATCCCGGCCGTCGTGGTGCATGGCAACTCGCTGAGCGGAGAGGTCTGGAGCCGGTGGCATACCCCGGCCCATGTGCTCGGCGGCTGGCGATACCGCCTGCAGCGCCGGTTCGCCAGCGAGGAGGCATCCGCGCCCGAGGGGCAACCGGCCGCCGGAGCCGGCACCGGCGAGGTGCCGCGGCATGGGGGCGATGGAGGCCACGGGGCTTCGGCGTCGGCGACGCGCACGCATGCCGCCGCCCGCGAGCCGGGCTCCGCGCCGCACCTGCCACGCGCGCACGTGCAGAGGCTGCTGTTCGGGCCTGACGGCACCCAGGATACGGCGCGGCCGCCGCCCGGCGGGGTTGAACCCGCGCGCAAGCGCGGGAAGCTTGGGCAACGCGGCGACAGCGGCCGCCCCGACGACGAAACACCCCCTTCATCATGAACACGACCCGATTCTGCGAAGAAGTGCGGCGCCTGCTGCAGGCCGATGGCTACGAGGTCCACCGTGGCCGGCCGGAGGACGGCGCCGATCTGGCCGGCGCGTGCTGGTTCACCTGGATGCGGCCGGGCATGGCTAGCGCCGAGGTCGGCCCCACGGTCGCAGGCGAGCGGGAGGCGTGGGCAGCGGCGCTCGCACCGCCTGGACAACAGCGCCATCGCGCTGCAGCGGCTCGAGACGCCCCTGCCGCCGATGGGCCCCTTCGAAGCCGCGCGCCTGCCCGATGGCGCGTTCAATCCGCGTGTGCTGGCCGCGCGCTTCGGGATCGACGTGGAAGCGGCGCGCGCGCAGGCTGCGGCGCTTAGGCGCCAGCGCGTCTACGTGAACGAGCGCTACCAGGTCAACGTCCAGCGGATCGCGGCGCCCTTCGGGCCGGACACCAGCGACATGCTCTGGCTGTCGATCAAGCGCCGCGACCGCGCGCCCATCCACGACTGGCGCGATCTGCAGCGGATCAAGAACGCCATCGTCGGCGAGGAGCACGAGGGCTTCGAGGTCTATCCGGCCGAGTCGCGGCTCGTGGACACGGCGAACCAGTTCCATCTGTGGGTCTTCGCCGACCCCCAGGTGCGGCTGCCGGTCGGGTTTCGCACCCGCGAGGTGATGGATGCGCGCGCCGCAGCGGCGCAGGGGGCCCGGCAGCGGCCGCTCGATGGCGCGGCCCCTCCCGCGCACGCTGCCAAGGATGAGGACTGAGCGGCCGCGAGGCCGCACCACCACACATAGGAGCATTTGCCATGGAAATCAGAATCACGGATGCCGACGGATTCGGTCGCCTGTCGCCGAAGGCGGACCTGGCCATCGTCGTCATCACCCGCGCCGACATCGAGGCCTTCCGCGTCGGCAGCACGGTCGAGCGGCTCCTGCTGTTCAGCGATGACGCGAACCAGGTGATGCGCTTCGCCGGCCGCATGGTGATCCAGGTCGAAGGCTACGACGACGATCCCCGGCCGCTGCCGCTGATCCCCGAATGCGTGCGCTTCTTCCGCGCGGTCGATGCGCAGTGGGGCTATTGGCTGCACTTCCTGCTGCCCCTGCCCGACCAGTTGAAGCTGATCGTGCTGATGCTGGTGGACGCGGAGCCGCAGCCCGGGCAGGGCGCCGCGGTCAGCTACCGGATGCGCGCGCCCGAACAGCTGGGCCGCGTGATGCACCGCCTGTTCCATGCGATGAACACGTTGCACGAGACCTTCGACGTGCCGCGCGCGCTCAATGAAGCGATGACCGAGGCGCTGGTGGCGGCGTTGGAGTTGCCGGGCTGACCCCGACCCCGGTCCTCAGCCTGTGCGTGCACTCGCCGCAGCAGCTTTCGCGGCGGGTGATGCTGATGCTGCTGCAGGTCGTGGAGGGTCGCACCGACGGCCTGTAGCCGCCGCCAGCATTCCGGTGCAGCGCACCAAGCCGGGCACTGCCGCATGTCGGCTGCTGCGTTCTGGTGCAGCAAGCGCAGGCTTGTCGGTGTACCGGCGCTATATCCGTGGAGGTATATCGCTGGCACAAGTCTTGCGACACCGGATCCATGATCTAGGCAGATCCATGGACCTCGCCCGATGTTGGGCGTGATTCAGGCAGGACAACGGCGTCCGCACGTTCCTTCATCGCTTCAGCGCGGTGGTCAGGAAGGTGCGGACGCGTTTTTTTTGCGCATTCGACAGGCTGCTGTTGCCGACCGCCGCAGGACCCCCTGCGCCGCGCGCAGCGGCTCTCCGGGAGGACGGGATGAACTCGGCGACCACGACCTCGGTGAAGACCGTGTGCCCCTATTGCGGGGTGGGCTGCGGCATGGCCCTGGACGTGCAGGGTGGCAAGGTGGTCAAAGTCTCCGGCATCAAGACCCACCCCACGAACTTCGGACGGTTGCGGGAGCAGGGCGCGCTGCTGTGGGCCTGGTTGCAGGAGGGCGCGCACTTCTATGTTTGCGGCGATGCCGGCCGCATGGCCAGGGACGTGGATGCAGCGCTCCGGCAGATCGTGCAGGAGCATGGCGCCATGACGGCGGATGCCGCCACGGACTACCTGGCCTGTATGTCGAGAGACCGGCGCTATGCCCGCGACGTCTATTGAGGAGAACGTGCGCTGCTGTTCAGAGCGCGCGGGACGACAGCCTCCCTGCAGCCCCGGCGGCAAGCTGGAGGCGAATGAGGAGGGCGCGCGTGCGGGGCCGCCCTTGAATGCGCGCTGTTCGCAGGGATGCTGGGAGCATGACAACCCGCCCTGGCTCCGTTCCCGCACCGCGCTTCGACATCGCCCGCGATCCCATGATCGACGCGGCACTGGCGGAGCACGCGCCGGCCTATGTGGGGGTGAGCGGTGGCAAGGACAGCCAGGCGCTCGCGTACCGCGTGTGCAGCCATCTCGACGCCATCGGGCATATGGGGCAGCGGGTCCTGATCCACAGCGACCTGGGCCGGATTGAGTGGAAGGATTCGGCGCCGGTGTGCGAGCGCCTCGCGCAAAGGCTGGGCTGGGAACTGGTGACCGTCCGCAGGCCGGCCGGCGACATGGTGGACCGCTGGGGGGTGCGCTGGGAGACCAACGTGCGGCGTTACCGAGCGCTGTCGTGCGTCAAGCTCATCATGCCGTGGAGTTCGGCGTCCTCCAGGTTCTGTACCAGTTATGGGGAACGAGACATTGTAAATAGCGCATGCCCCATGTCGAACTGCCATCCTCGAGCAGCAGCAAACGCAATTGGATTGCGACCTTACGGTCGGAGGCGAAGAGGAAGTGTGAATTGACACGAGAGTGTGTGTTGGAACCTCGTGAATCTGTTGGATTCAGCAGTGGGAGCAGGTGTTCACGGCTTTGCAAACTTTCAGCCCGGTCATCGCACTAGAGCGTCATCTTCACCCACAGGTGGCGCAAGTGGATTGAAGGCAGACTGTTCCGGCTATGCACTGACTCATGTACCGCAATGCCGGCCGTGGGGTCTTGACCATGAGTTACCAGCGCATCGGCGACCGACCAGCCGGGAGTACCACTGGTGTGTAAGTCATGAATCCAGCCACTGATCAAAGCAAGCCAATGATCGAAGCTTTGTTCCTGCACGTACGCGATCAAGGCTGCACGAACATGCGCAGCACCATGCTTGCCCTCCTTGTAGCGTTGGATACCTCCACCCACTCCAACGCGTGTCACGACGTATTCGCGCTCGTCTCGTCCCGAGCCGACGGGAATGGGCAGTCGCTTGCATTCAATTGGCAAAATCGTCTCGAAATCACTGTAGCTCCGACCTTGCACGATCAGCGCATCGCCTGCAGCCGCAGCCACGAGATCGATCTTGCGCGAGACATGTGTCTCATCAGCTTCCTCCACACGAAATTGCAGGCAATCCCAGCCTGGAGTCTTGCGTGCTGCACTGTTGAGGTGGGCGCACAGTTGCGACGTAAGCATCGTCTCGCTGGTGCGTAGAGGTCGATCAGGCCGGTCTCGCCAGCGGGGGAGCTGTCCGAGAATAAAGTCCAGGATGGCGGCACGAGATTGGCCTTCGGCAAGAAACCCCGAGGCCAATTGGCCCAATGCGTGAGAGGTAGATCCGTCCGCCAGCATCGCGCCTCGCTAGTAGCCCTGGGCCCGCAGATCTGCCAAGATGTCATCGGCATCGCGCAGTCCGACGGAGCGCATCCAGTAGCGCAAACGGTCAGGTTTCAGTATGAACAGGAAACGGTGGTCATACAGTCGGCAGATGCGCGTGAGAGCCAGGTGCTGGTGCGATGGTGCGTGCAGCAAAGCCGAGATGCGGTCTCGCAGTTCTTCCGCCCCTGACCAATCGATCTGAGCGTCGCCAAACGCGTAGGCTTGGCACACCGCACCCGACCAACTGAACTGGCCACGCAGCCCGAAGCTGGGTGACCCGTATAGTGCGTTGACCTGATTCGCCAGAACCTCCGCGTACACCTGGAGGTCTTCATCGGCGACCTGGCGCATCGCTATCGACGATTCCCCCAGCCGTATCAGATCCGACTGGTAGTCCACGATGTCGTCGACCACGATGCGCTCGTTGTCGCTCAGATCGAACGATCCGTCAGCAGGGTATGGAATCGAGTAGATATCGTCGGCCTGCAGCGCAGTCGCCTTTTGAGCGAACAGCCCGGGGCTGGTCAGAGCCAAATAGGCCCGCAGAGTGCGCTTTTCGGCGCTCATCCAACGATCAATGGCGTTGAGCTTTGGCAAGTCCTTCTGCGGCGCGCAGAAGCCAACCATCCGCTGGCTATACGTTAGGTAGTGCCCTTGCCATACTGCGTGGGCGAGGTGCATCTGTTCACGCACCAGCAACATTGGCGGGGTGAAGCGTCGCTCGGTATACGCCGAGCGGAAAAACTCGTCTTTCAGGGGCTGAATCTGGGACTCGTCGATGCCGCTTGTCGTCAACGCCTTGGAGGGCAGATAGGGATGTCCTGTTAGATGGGGCGCGCGCTTACGCTGGACTTTTTTGCCAACAATGAAGCCTTCGCCAACGTCCCAATCCCGCTGTTCCGCATATTGGCGCAGCGTGCGCATCTGTGCTAACCGGTTCACAAGCGACAAGGTTCGACCGCCTCCCAGGAGGTTTGCACGCCAGAGGCGGTCGTTCGTCTGTGCAACGCGATATGGCACGACGTGCAGGTCGTAGTAGTCCAGATCCAGTCCCTGCTCGGCGTCAATGCGGCCGGTTCGGCGGAACGTTGCATGGAGCAAAGTGGCGGTGTCGGGACGGACTCGCTTTTGCGCCACGACAACAATGACTTTGGTATCGGCATCGCCCTTCTGGAAAAGGCCACGCACCGAAACGAAGTCCAGGATCTCGCGCACCCAGTAGCGCTCCAGGTACTGCTGCCGAAACGCGAGCGCATTCTGGTTGTACAAAAAGTTGTACTGCTGCAGCATGGAGATCGTTGCACCGTCCTCCATGATCTCGCTGGCCTCGTGCAGAAAGAGGTAGCCCGCCTGCTTGTCGGGGAGTTTCTTGTGATGCTCGGTTTGATACCGTGCATAGGCCCGTTGGGTGGCCGGTGTCTGCAGTGTGGACGCGAACGGTGGATTGCCCAGGACGGCCCCAATTCGGGCCGGCAACTGCCCGGCCTCTTTGGCTGCAAAGAAACAGCCATGATGCAATGTCTGTTGACGCAGGTTCGGGAACAGCTTGATGCTGCGCCGGATCTGTGCCGGCTGCAAGGCGTCGCACATGGCCAAGCACAGGCTGAAACCGGCGAGTTCGACGGCGTCCTCCTCAAGATCGACCCCATGGACGAAAGCCAGCAAGCTCTGCAGCACATGCTTGTCCGGGCGCCGCCACTGATGACGCAGGCGCCAGTGCAACACTAGGCGCTTGTAGGCCTCCACCAGGAACACGCCGGAGCCGCAAGACGGATCCAGCACCACTTGGTTGTGCGAAGTGATGTGGTCAAGTGCATCCCAGTTCAGGGCTTCCTCCACCAGGAACCGCACTAGGAATGGAGGGGTGTAGACCGAGCTGTCCTCGTTCTCCACAAACAACTGGTAGATCTGGCTGATCAACTCGACCGGCAAGTCCCGGAACGAATACAGATCCCACAGCGACAGCTGGCCCGTCTGATTCTCACGTGCTTCGATCATTCGAGCGAAGCGCTCCAACTGCTGGGTGCTCAGAAGCTTGTCCACTTCCGACGGTTCCAGTGTGAACACGTTGCCGTTGAACCGGTCTTCCAAGGCTGCAAGCAACTTGACCAGAGCCGGTCCGTTACCCAAAACCTCGAAAAAGCGTTGTGCATCGGGCTGAAAAGCTGCAAAAAAACCTTCGCCGAAAACGCCTCGTTGTTCTAGGTAGGCAATCAGCAACGACAGGATCAACAACCGGCGACGCAAACGCTTCGGAAGAATGTTCTTCTCGTCGAGATAGCTGCTCAGCCGCTTGAACGCATCGAACAGGCTTTTGTGTGCTGCCTTGCTGTTCGACAGAAGCAGGTCACAGGTTGCAGGATCCGTCCACAGTGTTCCGCTACGGATACTGTCCTCATCCCACCAGGGATCGAGCTCTATTGCCGTAGCCAGATCCAGATACTTGATTGGGTTGCACTGGATGCGCCCGTCATCAGTGAGAAAGTCGGGACGATGCGCACAACGGAACAACTGCAGCAATCCTGGCGTACGCCGATACACCAAGGGCACGCCACCCCAACTCCAGAGCATGCGGTGACGCTCGGCAAACTCCCGATCATCAGCCAACGTGTTGACGCCATAGATGAAGGCTTGCGCCGAGGCACGTCTACCGTGCTGTTCAATCTCGAAGAACACGGCGTCAGCCCCGTACTCGGCTGCCTTCTCCATGGTGGCGACTTCTTCGGGTGGACGGCCATCGGGCAGGTAGCCGAGTACCCGCACAAGCCCCTTTACTTGTGCGCCGGTGTCTGGTCGCAGCCAAGCATCCCACCAAGGCGGACGATTACCCATGGTTCGACCGCTCTCGATGTCGAGGCACCATCTCACGCGCGACACGTCCTTGACGTCCGACAGCCTTTGCGGTGGCGGGGTTGTGTTGCGTGCCAGTGGCGGAGAGTCCCACGTCTCGCTGTACCAGCGGCGTCGGTAGTAGATAGGAGTCGATGGCCAGGAAAATAGGTCCCAGCGCGACAACCAAGCCATCGTCGATCAGAGGTGCTGTATCGACGTATTCGCATGTTGCATCGTGGGCCCGCAAGATCAAGCAGGCCTGCTTGCTGACTTTGCGCGGTGCCGTCAAGCTCGCAGCGATCGATTCGCAGAGAGCAGAGACGATGCTTCTCCTAAGACCATACACCGTCTCCAGCCGACAGAGCACCACCACCAACATCACATCATGGTTTGAGTACACGCGAGCCACCCGCGCCTCAGCATGCCTACGCGCGAAACGTGGCAATTCAGCCAGCAGCCCGCGCATCTGGTCGCGCGAGTAGCCCGTGAGTTCGCACAGGTCGCTGATGGTTATGGATCGCATCTGCGTATTTTACACGCAGACATGCGTATGATCAACGCAGCTCTATGCATTTGCAGCGCAGAACGGTCCGGTTCTGCGAGGAGTGATATCTCCGTTCAGAGCACGAGGCGTGCCAATCATTCTTGAGCTACGTCGAGCCAGTGTGATGTGGTTGGTGGGGAGGTGTGCGATTGCCCCTGCGGTTCAGTGGTGGCAGCGGCTGATCCAGGAAGTGCTGGGTCAGCCCGCGCGAGCTGGCGTGGTAGGCCCACCGATGGAACTGCTCGAGCAGCAGCATCTCGCGCCTGCGGAGTTCCGCGTTCTCCTGTTGCAGGCGATGAACCCGATCCATCGCGGCCTGCAAGGCAGCGGATACAGGCCGGCCCGGCTTGACTCTCACCGACGCTGGAGTCGCGTTGCGGCAGACGTCGTACGCGATGCGGATCGGAGCGTGCTTGAACAGGGCCTGCCGTGTGTAGGCGCAGCCAAACCGTTTTTCGGCGGCCTGGATGAGCGCCGGCCACGTCAGCCGGCCCTCCCAGGCGCGGACCATCGTCAGGATGGCCTCTACCCGCTCTGGCGTGAGGTTAGGGGAACGTCGTGTCATGAATGGGATTTCCTGGATGAGGGGGTGGAAGTTGCGCCGGTCGGCGCTGCGAGCCGCAGAGCGTCGACGCCGGCCAGCCGATCACGGGCGGCGCTCTCGGAGAGGGAATCGGCTCCGCCGGTGCTGAGCTGGATCACAGCGCCGTCCTCGATCGCCGGGTCCCGCAAGATGGTCAGCAACTGGTCCAGCCGCTCCACGGTGGCTAGGTGGGTGGCAACCCAGTCCGCCGCGCCGTACACCCCCTCGGCAGCGGCGGCCTGCGCGGTCCTGAGTTGCGCCGACGCCTGCTCCAACGCGGCGGCCACGCGTTCGGTCTTGCCATCGATCCCCTTGATGCAGACGTGCTCCCGGCAGTCCAGGCAGTTGCGGAACATCTCGCACGGAGCCGAGGCGAAGTCATGGATGCAGAAGCCGTACAACGTTGTATGCGCTGTCGGCACGGCCATCGCCGCGTATTCGTCGCGCGACACCGGTAGATGCTTCGGAATCTCCGCCAGCGGGCCGATGACTTTCGCGTGATCGCCCACCACAGAACGGATGTGTGCCACGATCTCCTGGCTGGAGACGTGGTCGTAGGCCGCGTTCTGACGGATGTCCCTGCGGCCGCTCCACTTGGCGATGTCCACCTGGGACAGATTCGCGCCCTGGGCCAGGGTATTGAGCCAGTGCCGGAACTGGTGGCTCTTGATGGACAGCGTGCGATTCGGGTCGAGCCCGACGCGCTGGAACACGGTGACACTGCCGGCCTTGGCGTTCTGGCCGAGCCCATTGCCCACATGGTGGTACTTCAGCGGCTCCAGCATGCACGAGCTGCCGACACCGGTTCGGAACAACCTCGCGGGGATGACCAGCAGCGCCTCACCGTACTTCAGTCCGGTCCTGGCGTCTGCATAGGGAAAGTGCGGCGGCAACTGGTGGACGACGTGGCGCTCGAAGTCAGCGAATCGAACCACCATCGCTGGGATGTGGCCCGCCACGCGCACCACCATCGTGACGGGAAGCCCCGCGCTCTGCACCCAGGTGCGCGCGTGGTTCCGCTTGCTCACACCCCCGAGTCCCAGGAGATCGGCGATGTCCTCGAAGTCGATGAACTCCTGCGTGCGCAGGTGCTCCCATTCCGGCGGCAGGTAGATCCGCGTCGGGTTCGCCTCGTACCATCGGGCGAGGTGGCGGGCGTGTTCCGTGAGGCCGCGAATCCTGCGCAACGCCTCGCGCACCACGTCCGCCATCCCGGGCAGGATCAGCTTGACGTGGCCGTCGTAGCCTTTGGAGCCCGCCCAGCGCAGGCCAAGATGTCGTACCTCGCCATCGCCCGGAACGTCCACCTCGCAGTCCGCAGGCAAGGCCAGCACCTCGTTGAAGCGCTCCGGCGCGGCGCACAGGATGGCCGCCACGGACGTGATGAGCACGTCCCTCGGGTCGGATGCCAGATGGAATGCGCGCGCCAGGGCGTCCAGGGCTGCGGGGGCAGGCATCAGCCTGCGCTTGCGGGCCTCGAAGGCTTCGCCGATGCGACCGTAGGTACTGCCCCGGCGCATCGCGTAGCGCCAGGTGCCGGTCGTGTGGGCGCACAGCATCCGGTCTTCCAGAAACCGGGCGATCTGCCCGAGGCGGAAGCCGATCCCGTCGAGGGATGCATCGCCGCGGCCGTCGTCCATGGCAGTCACGGCGGCGTCGAAGGTGGTCCGGTCGATCTCTGCTGCGGAGGCGAGCCGCTGCTTCCTCATGGCAATGCCGAGTACGTGGAACGCCTGCACCGCCCGCAGCGCCGCGCTTGCCGAGCGCTGGGCCAGCTCGCTTCGCACGTAGGCCTTGGCCAGCGCGCGAACCTTGGGCGACAGTGTTTGCCCGCCGGCGCCGGGCACCTTGATGAAGAAGAAGCGCACGCGGGCCTGCTTGGCCCGCCGGTCCCCCTGGGCCAGGTAGTGCTCGGTCACGTCCCAGCAATCCGAATCGAACTCCAGGTCCTTCCCGAAGGCCGTGAGTTCGTTCCGAGCGTTGGCGATGAAGGCGTCCAGCTTGGCCTGCGCATCGCGCAATGCCCTGGGTTTCAGTCGGGTCACGGTGGTCATGCGGCCTCCCGTTCATGCTGAGAGTCCCGGCAACGCTGGACCACCTCGGCCACCGCAAGGATCGTCAGGTCGTTCACGGAGGCGACGCGAAGGTCGGTCGATGTCGCCAGCGCCGACCGCTCGCTGAGCAGGCCATCGAGCAGCGCCTCATGAGGGGCGTCGATCCAGGGGTGGAAGTACGAGCAGGTGTAGCAGGCCAGTGGCGCAGCGAGACGGCAGAAGTCGTGCTTGCCGCACCGGCCGATCGCGTCGAACGCTTCGGCCGACACGTGGTGAACGAGCCGTCCCTCGCTACTGTCGTCGCGCACTGCCAGGGTGCCGGCGAAGGCCTGGGCAAGCGGAGCGATCTGCAACGCAAGTGCCTTGTCGATGCGCTCGATCATGGCCGACCGCGTTTCGACATAGACCAGGCTGGAATCGAACCAACTGTGATCCAGCAGGTCCGCGATGACGGGCGCCGAGCATCCTTCGGCCGCCGCCCGGGTGCCGAGCGTGCGTCTCAGGCGGATGGGCGACATCACCAGAGGTTTCCCCGTGCGATGGGAGACCACTTCCAGTTTCTGGAACAGCCGACAGAGCTTGTCGCTGACGCCCCGGCCGGTGAAGTGGCCGAGCAGCCCGATCTCGGCCATATGCGGGGTTCTGGTGAACTGCGCCGAGGGGAAGATGGGCGCCTCGCCCACAGGCAGCCCGTGTCGCTGTGCCCAGTCCGCCGCTGCCTTGCATTGCGCCTGCACCAGGGCGCCGAGGCCGCTGGACAGCTCGCGCGGCCTGAACAGCGTTCGGGGACGGATGCCCTTGCCTTGCTTGAGGCGGGTGACCTGCAGGATGAAGATGCTGCTGCCGTCCTGCCGCTGTGTCGCGCTGAAATCCTTGCACTTCATCGCTGCGAGTTGCAACGGCCGGGTGCCCAGGGTCACGGCCAAGGTCAGGAGGGTGTAGTCGGCCAGGCCAAGGTGGCCGGCAGCGAACTCGCGCCGCATGGCCGTGGTGACACCCTCGTACTCGATGTCGGTCAGCGGGCCGGCGTCCACGTCCATCATGCGCACGGCATTGCCGACCTCATGCGTCTGCGTGACCAGCCGGGGCAAGGCACGATGGAGGTCGACGTCCAGCCCCGGGGTTCCCAGTTCCACCCACAGCAGCAGGTGTTCCTTGAGCCGGCGCAGCCGGTAGCGCTGTCGTACTTCGAGGGATTCACCGTACCGAACCACGTCGTTCAAGGCGATGGCGTCGAGGGGGTGTGGCGGCGCTGCGTGGCGAAGCAGCCTCCGGTATGCCGACAGCGCCTGGGCGGCACGCGATGGTGAGATCGAGACCAGCAAGGCGGCGCACACGTCCTTGATGCACTGCCGCAGCCGGGTTGACGCCCCGGGCAGGTTGTCGAAGTTGAAGGAAGCGATTCCTCCGGCCGTCGGAATCTTCCAGATGTCGTCGGCGGGATCGAACAGGTAGCCGTCGAGCGTCCGCGACATCGTGCGGTTGCAGGACCTGGTCGAGGTGCGGATGGGTTGTTCAGGCATCGCGAGACACCTCCTCGCCCAATACCTTGCGCTGGATCTCCACCGAGGCCTGCACTGCCAGGCGGCGGGTGCGGCGGTGCAGGTAGGTTTCTGCGCTGCGCGAGGATTCGGACCATCCCATGGCGTGGTTGCGTGCCCGGCGCTCGTCGCCCGGCGTCATCCCGGCGCGGTCGGCGATCTCAGAGAAATCCTCGTTCCAGGTGTGCCGCAGTACATGGGAGGAGAACGCATCACCAAGCTGGGGATGGTGCCGTCGCAACCCCTGGAAGATCTTTGTCACGGCAGACAGCGACAACGGATCGCCTGTGGCGGTGACGAACAGGAAGTCGTGCCGGAGCGCGCCAGCGATCCTGGCGCGGTGCTGCACGATGTGCTGGTGCGTCAGGTAAGCCAGTTCCTCGCTGATGCCGATGCTGCGCTCGCGCGTCTTGGTGTTCGGCTGGGCCATCCGGGGATCGGTCTTGTCATCGGGCCGACGCACGACGTCGGCCAGGTTGCGGCGAAAGTCGATGCTGCGTATCCGCAGGCCCAGCAGTTCCCCACGCCGCAGGCCGGTGCCAAGACCCCAGAGAGCCAGCAGCCGGTTGCGGTCGCGCAGGAACGCGGTCGACCAAGGGTTCTCCGCCGATGCGGGGTCGATGGCATGGAGCAGAAGTGCTCTGGCCTGCGCGTCCAGGCCGACCCGATGCCTGCTGGAGCGCGCCGAAGGTGCGCGGGCGGTCAGCCGCGCAAGGAACTCGCGCAGCATCACCATGTAGTTCGCCCGCTGTTCGAGGGTGGCGCACGTTTGTGAGGCAGCGGCCTGACCCAGCCACGACAGATAGGCGCGGCAGTATTGCAGCCGGATGGCGGCCGTGCTGACGGCGACCGTGGCTGGCGTTGCTCGCGCCAGAGGGGCCTCTTCTTTGCGATCGGTTCCGCCACTGCGAAGTGGCAGATACGCCAGCGCGGCGAGGTCATCCAACTCGTGCAAGTCGAGGAACCGAGCGTTGGCGAAACGATTCTGCAGGTCAATGCCGCGGAGGTCTTCAAACGCGAGGAGGAACTGGACCCCTCGCAGGGCCTGTTCGATGGTCGCGGGAGAGCCACTGCGCGGGCGAACCTCCGTCATGGCATAGACGCAGGCGGCGAACACCGGCATGCCGGTGTTCGCCGACACCAGCGCGGGCATGCGCTCGCCGGTGCTGAACAGGATGGTGCGGATGCGATGGTGGGATTGGAGTTGTCTTGAAGGGGATGCTCGGAATCTGGGAATCAAGGTGATCGCTTTCGGAGTTAACAGATGGGTCAAAGTACCCCATAACGCCAGGCAACCATGTCCTGCTCTGTGAGTGTCAACAGCCCCGCGCCCCTCTTGGATCAAGGGGGTTCAGGGAGGTTGTTCACACAAAGCAGATTCGGTCGCCCAAATACCTCGGAGATGAAGACGCAGATCATCGCCAGGGCAATCCGCGCACGGCACCCTGTCGGCCCCGTAGTCTCCGCGCTCGGGCTGCGCTGGGAGGAGAGCGCCGCGCGGTCGCGCCAGCCGGTCGCCAAGCGCGATGCGGCGCTGACCCGCGCGCGCGGCCTGGGCCTGACCTGGAACGCCATCATCCATTGGCCGCGCCGCGACGTGCTCGACTACATCAGCCTGCACGGCGGCGTGCTGCACGAGGCCTACCGCATCTACGGCAGCAGCCGCGTGTCCTGCGCCTTCTGCGTGCTGGCCTCGCGCAGCGACCTGGGCGCCGCATCGCGCTGCGGGGACAACGCCGCCGTCTACCGGGAACTGGTGGCGCTGGAGGCGCGCAGCACGTTCTCGTTCCAGCCGGGCGGCTGGCTGGGCGACGTGGCCCCCGACCTGCTCGACGCGCCGCTGTGGGCCGGGGTCGCCGAGGCCAAGGAGCGGGCCGCGGCGCGGCAGGCCGCGGAAGCCGAGATTCCCCCGCACCTGCTCTATGAAGCGGGCTGGCCGGTGTGCATGCCGACGCCCGCCGAGGCCCGCCACCTCGCCTCGGTGCGCCGACGTGTGGCGCGGGCGGTCGGTATCGCGGTGGATTGTCTCGACGGCGCGGCCGTCAGCGCTCGCTATGCCGAACTGATGCGCCAGCGCGCGCAGCGGGGCGCGCGGGCTTCTCAGTTCACGTGCTGATGCACGAGCCGCAGGAACTCGGGACGCAGCATGCGCCCGGGGTCGACCTTGAGCGCGTCGCACAGGCCGCTCGGCCAGATTAGTTCGGCCCGCTCGCCGTCCAGGGCCAGGACCGCACGGTCGAATGCCTTCCTTGACGGCGTTCCCGTGCCGATGGCCTGCAGCTCCGTGACGGTTCTCTCCTCGATCCAGAGCCAGTGGCTGCGCGTGCCGACCGGCAGGTCCGCGCGCGTCAGCTCGATCTCGGCCAGGCTGCCATGGGGGGCATCTAGCAGCAACAGAACGGAGAAGGAGACGGGAGCAGACACGGAAAGCAAGACGGACAAAGCGCGTATTGTCCCCGACCCGGGTTCGTGGCGGCAGCATGTGGACGGGCCGGCAGGTGCGCCGGGCACGCAAGTGCCAGTGGTGTGCGGGGCCGGGCGAGGCTCCCACCCATGGACTACGTCACGGGCCTCGTTGCGGTGCGATCCGCCTGCAGCGGCATCGCCTCCGACGCGGCAGCGCTCGGATGAGACCTCGAATTTCCGCGTGGTTGCGGAAGGACTGCCGGGTGCCCCGGCAATGGATGGAGCGGGAGACAGGCTGCTGGCGATGCGAACAGGCGCCGGCTCCCTGCCCGATGTCGCCGCGAGGGTTCGCGCGATTGCGCAACCGCGGCGACCCGGTTGCGCAGCCGCGCGGACCCGCAACCGGTTCCGGATCCGGACGCGCGCCCGGACCCGGACGGGGTCAGAGGGCGGCGTCCTTGAGCTTCTTGAGCGCGCGGGCCTTGATCTTCACCGATGCCGGCTTGGGCGGGAACCAGCGCTCCTCGCCGGTGAACGGATCCTTGCCGAAGCGCTTCTTCTTGGCCGGCACCTTCACCACGTCCAGCTTGAGCAGGCCGGGCAGCGTGAAGGTGCCCACGCCCTTCTTGTCGACCGAGCCGAGGACGGCCGTTTCGAGCGCGGCCAGGACCGCCTTGACCGACTTGGCGTCCACGTCGGCCTGCGCGGCGATGTGATTGACCAGCGCGGTCTTGTTGAGCGCGTCCTTGATGGGCTTGATGGGCGCGGCGGCCTTCGCCGCAGGCGCATCGGCCCGGGCGGTCTTCTTTGCGGGAGCAAAGGCCCTCGCGGTCTTCTTCGCAGGCGCAGCGGCCTTGGCGGTTGTCTTCGCAGTTGCCATGGAATGTTTCCCTTCTTTTGCGTTTGCGGCTGGGGGCGCATGCCCCCGCGTGCATCGAAGCTGCACAGCGGGAATTCTAGAGGGGGCTCGTCGGGCGCTCCCGTTGCCGCGCCAGCCGGTCCCGCGCGCCGCTGCGGGGGGGCAGCCGCGCGTGCCCTTGATGAAGCGCCGGCGGGTGAGAACCTGGACTCACGGACGAGGCATCCCGCCGCGTCCGGCGTCCATCCATCAGGAGCACCCATGAAGATTTCCAAAGCGGAAGTCGAGGCCATCATCGAGGCCTCGCCGCGCACCTACATCCCCTTCAACCAGCTGGTCCTTTCCGTCGACTACCAGGCACGCACGCCCAGCCCTGCGCCGGGCGGCAAGCCGCAGATGAGCCTCACCGAGCTGGCCGCCTCCATCAAGGAATGCGGCGTGCTGCAGAACCTCATCGCGGTCAAGGGCCCGCGCAACCTGCACGAGGTCTGCGCGGGCGGCCGCCGCCTGCAGGCCATCGGGCTGCTGGTGGCCGCAGGCGACCTGCCGGAGAACTACCCCGTGCCCGTGCTGGTCGTGCCCGCCGACCGGGGGCTGCTGTCCAGCCTCACGGAGAACACGTACCACGTGCCGATGCACCCGGCCGACGAGTTCCTCGCCTTCGCCAAGCTCATCGGCATGGGCAGGTCCGTCGAGGACGTGGCGGCGGCGTTCGGCGTCACGCCGCTGGTGGTCAAGCGCCGCATGAAGCTCGCCTCGGTGTCCCCCAAGCTCATGGCGCAGTACCGCGAGAAGAAGATCGACCTCGAATGCCTCATGGTGCTGGCCTCGGTGGACGACCACGAACGCCAGGAACAGGCCTGGGCCGGGCTCGATGCGTGGAACCGCCACCCCGACCACCTGCGCCGCATCCTCACGCAGGGAGAAATCGAGTCCGACCGCAACCCCGTGGCACGCTACGTCACGGTCAAGGCCTACGAGAAGGCGGGCGGTCCCACGCGGCGCGACCTGTTCAGCGAAGACGAGAAGAAGGTCTACCTGCTCGACCCGGTGCTGCTCGACCAGTTGGCCGTGGCCAAGCTGCAGCGCAAGGCCAAGCAGGTCGGCGCCGAGGGCTGGAAGTGGGTGGACGTCCGCGCCCGCTACGTCAGCGACGAATACGCCAAGCATGGCGAGTTGCGCAAGGCCGCGCGCGAGCCCAGCGCCGAGCAAGCCGCCGAACTGGACAACCTGGAGGCGCAGGTCGCCGAGCGCACCCAGCGCATGGACGACATCTGCGACCAGGAGGAAGACGACAGCGCCGCCGAGGAAGAGTACCGCCGCCTGGAAGCCGAGTGCGACGACCTGAACGCCAAGATGGAGGCGATCACCGAGGCGCTGTCGGTCTGGCCGCCCGAACTCATGTCGCAGGCGGGCTGCGTGGTCTACGTGGGCACCGATGCCGCGCCCGCCGTGCGCTACGGCCTGATCCGCCCGGACGACCGCGCCGACATGGCGCAACTGGCCCAGGCCACGCGCAACGGCAGCGCGCTGGCCGGCGAGGGCGATCCCGCGCTGGTGTCCCTGCCCGCCGCGAAGACCCGGCCCGTCCATTCCGACCGCCTGACGCGCAACCTCACCGCGCACCGTGTCGCGGCGATCCAGGCGGAACTGCTGGGCCGTCCCGACGTGGCGGTCGCGGTGGCCACTGCGCAGATGGCGACCAAGCTGCTGATCGACGGCTACCAGCACCTGTACAGCAGCGGCGATCCCCTCACGCTGGGCGTCTCCGACACCCACGCGATCCTGCACCAGGACGCCGACGACATCAAGGCATGCGCGGCGTGGCAGGCGCTGGAGGCCGAGCGCAAGCACTGGCAGGCGCTGCTGCCGCAGAAGGTGGATGCCGTGCTGCCCTGGATGCTCACCCTGGATGCGGCGGCCATCTCGCGCCTGTTCACCTTCCTGGTCGCGCTCACCGTCAGCGGCGTCTATCCCTCCGAGCCGAAAAAGCAGCGCACCGATGGCCTTGCCCTGGCGCTGGGCCTGGACATGAGCAAGTGGTGGAAGGCCACGGCGGGGTCCTACTTCAACCACGTGTCCAAGGCCCGCATCGCCGAAGTCGTGACCGAGGCGGTCAGCGCCCAGGCCGCCGCCCCGCTGCAGGCGCTCAAGAAGGACGCAGCGGCCAGCGGTGCCGAGCAGGCGGTCGCCGCGACCGGATGGCTTCCCGCCATGCTGCGCCTGCCGTCCCCGGACGATGCGGCGCAGCCGGATGCGGCACCCGCCGACGAGGACGAAGGCGAGAGCGACGACGTGCCGGGGCCGCAGGCCGGCGCAGCAGACGACGCCCCGGGCGCGGCCGGGACCGGCGAGGGCGATGCAGACGCCGACGCCGCTGATCCGCAGCCCAAAGAGGCCGTGGCCGAGGGTGCCTGATCCCCGGGCCAGCCCCCCCAGCCCGCGCAGGGCCGAGAGGGCGGCCTACTCAAGCACAACCGCCCCGTCCGGGGCACATCGACGACAGGAGTACAAGGCATGAACATGAAGGACTGGCGGGTTCTCGTGGTCCGCGACGGCGTTGCCGTGGACATCGGTAAGGTCAGCGAGACGGACGAACCCCTTGCCCGCTGCGCTGCCCTCTGGCGGTACGGGGTCAGCGAAGAGGAAATCACCGTGGGCGAGGCGCGGCGGCGCGGCGCCCGGATCTATCCCGACGAGGACTTCGAGGTGTTGCCGATGCCATGAGCCTCGCGAAGCCCATGTAGCTTGCGCCCCCGGTTGGTCCATTGCGGACGCCGGGGGCGTTTTTGTTGCCGGGGCAGTCTGGCCGTTGCTGCGGCGAAGCACAGGCGCTGCAGCAGCATGGACCGCCGAATACCCCTCGGGCTTCCCCTTCATGGCTGCCTGACGGCAGAGGGATTCGCAGCGCCTTCGTCGCCGGCCGTGCCCTGGCCGCGGGACGGGCCGTCCACCGTGGCCCGTGCCGTAGGACGCAGCGCGCGGACCGATCCGATGTACGCCCCGGCCGCGCGATTGCGGGCATGGCCCGCCATCTCGGCGATATCCTGCTGCGCGGCCTCCCGCACATCCTTCGGCGGGAGCGTGCCTCCCCGCACCGGGGGCTGGGTGCCGGTGCCATTCACCCAGACCTCCACGAAGACCTCGTGCCGAAGCCCGTGGCCGGTCGCGCCGCGTTCCTTGAGGGACAGGCCAAAGCGCCGCATCACGTAGCTGAAGTGGTTGAGGTTCTGTTTGAGGTCGCGCGACGGGTTGCTCAAGTGGGCGTCGGCAGCACCGGCCACGGACTTCGCATACGCGAGGGCCTGCCGCTGCTGCGCCGTGGCGATGGCCACGAAACGGGGTCGGCCCCCCTTGCTGCCCTGGCACACCCAGAGGTAGCTCTCGGCCTTCTGGCGCTCCGGCGGCAGCCTGGTGGCCGAGAAGGGCACCACGCAGGCATGGGGCCGCATCATGACGGCTTCCTTGCGGCGCAGCCCGAAGGCACGAATCAGCCGCAGGGCCGCTCCCACGTGGCGGTCGTAGGCGCACACCTGCGCGATCAGGGCTTCGATGTCGATCCCGGCACCGCTCCAAGTCCTGTCGCGCTGCGCGACTTCGTGCCGCTGGTATTCCGTGACGTCCAGGCCATAGGCGTCCGGCTTGCGCACGAGCCCTGGCTTCCCGATCCATTGCGCCAGCCCCCGCAGGAAGCTGAGGTAGGTCTGGATGGTCGCGGCCGCGAGCCTATCCTGGCGCCACAGGCTCACCATCGCCTGGATGTGGCGCCCCCCGATGTTGCGCGGGTCGGGCATCGTGGGGAACCCCGCCTTGGCCTGGAGGTCGCGCAGGAAGCGCCGCAGGAACACCGCCCGGTCGTGGCGCGTCTTGTGCGACACGCTCTTGAGCATGGCCGTGTGCTGTTCGTTGAACAGCTTCAGCAGGATCTCCAGTACTTCCTCGGGCGGCGTCGATCCCGGCGGATGGCGGGCCAGCACGTCGGCGGCGCTCAGGCCCGACCAGTCCCGGTGGCGCCGCCCGGGGTGGCGGCGGGATGTGTTCTTCGGCCGCGCGGGCCGCCTGCGGTTCCGGGTGGGCGAAGGGGCATGGGCATTCATCGGTCTCTCTCCTGTCGTGCGGCCCGCGTCCCGAGCGCGTGCCATCGGGTGTGAAAGGAAATCCGGGGGGTGTTGCGTGCCGTCGCTGGGGAATTCCGGTGCCAGCGGCGGACGGTGGCCGATGCGTCGAGCGCCGTGCGCGGCCACGCCGCACGGCACCTACCCAGGGTTTCGCTGCACGGCTGCCAGGGGCAGCGCGGCGGCGCGGTCGTTCTTAAAAATGAACACGGGTTGATCCGGTCCTGCGCGCGCGTTTCCGCGGCAAACACAGGGTGGGGTGCGCCAATGACCTTGGAGGTTCACGGCCTTGGAGGTCCGTGAGCGCCGCGCACCGGTCTGGCCGGTGCACGTCTGCGGGATCAGTGCTGGATTCGTAGCGCCACCCATCTGCTGGGTCGCTCTCCTGACCGTGGCCGGAGAGCGTCAGATGTCCGAGCGGGGACACACGTGGAGCCCATCAGGGCAAGCACGACCGTGTGCCGCGCGATGCGCGTGCTCGGAAGGTGGCGGGAACAGTGCCTGGGCATCGGGTGCCCGGCGAACGGTTTGACCTGCACCGCGACGCGTCCTTGGAGGACGCCCAGCCGCAAGGGCTGGCAGGTCGCGGGCTTTCACTACGAATGGATTCCTCGGAGTGCTGCTCTGTGGCAGGACTCGGTCCGGGCTCGGGGCCGGGACATGAGGGGCGGGTAACGACCGCTACGCCTTTTTGCGCTCCACCGATGGGAGCGAGGGCAAGGAGCCTTCGGGAGCCCTCAGTGGACACCGGCGCTGCGGCGTCGTCAAGGCCATGCGCGGGGCTTCGGGGTGGCGATCACAGCTTCCTGCGAGGCCGCTCTATGTCTGGATTCCCCCTGGGGGGCGCTCGCGCGAGAGGGGGTTGACAAAGAGGGGGTATGACTCTGGTTGTGAATCCGACCTGGAAGGCGGCGCCGGCGATACGGCGTGAGACGCGATGAGGCGAAGGCCGCAGTTGAAGGATGCTCGAACAACGGCGCGGAGCGAGCGCTTCGAAGTGCGGGCGCCTGAACTGTCCTTGAAGCAGCGGCGAAGGGCGGTCTGACCGCATGGCGAGCGGAAGTTTTGTCCAGACGGCTCTCGGCACGCCCCTTTGCAGCTCCTCGCCCAGCCACAGCCCCACCCTGGACGGCTACGGAAGACGCTTGACCCTCTCACAGTGTCAAGGTCGATAGTCTCCCCATCAACCTCGACGTGAACTCCTGATGGGTCGTCTCAAAGTCCTCGACATGAGCCACAGGCACTGCGGCAGTACGATCGCAAGGTCCTTAGCCGGCAGGGAAAGACCTGCCGCGATCGAAGGCCGACATCCCTGGGAAACAGGTGTCGATCCCGGTAGCCGTGGCTGGGATGGTGGCGATCGCACAGAGGGTCTGCATCCAGGGTTGTCCGCAGGTGCGGTCCGCGGTCGGAACGGCAGGGCCAAGAGCGCCGCTGCCGCTGCGGCTTATCTCCGAGAGTTTTGTGCCGGGCGCATGGGTGAATTTTGGCCTGCACCTGGTGGGAGCGACATACAAGCCATGGACAAGAACGCGACCTCCTCCTCCGCCAAACATGTTCACAGCCATCACGAGCACGAGGGGCCATCTCGCGCCGCCGAGCCAATGGCTCCGGCGCCGCGCGCGGGCTACGCCTGCCCGATGCATCCGGAGGTGAGACAGGCGGAGCCCGGGAAGTGTCCGAAGTGCGGAATGTTCCTGGAGCCGGTCGGCCTCCCGCCCGGCCACGGCGGACCCGGACCTGCGCAGCACGGGCATGACCATCATCGGCATCACGCGGCGGCACCGCTGGCTGCACCTGCAGCGGCGGGCAAAGGTGACAAGGATGCGGAATACACGTGCCCGATGCACCCGCAGATCCGCCAGAGGGGACCAGGGAACTGCCCGATCTGCGGAATGGCGCTGGAGCCGGTGATCGCGACGGGCACCACGGGCGAAAGCGCCGAACTGCGCGACATGACGCGCCGGTTCTGGATCGGGCTGGCGCTGGCGCTGCCCGTGTTCGTCCTGGAAATGGGCGGTCACCTCGTGGGCTGGCATCTCCTTCCGGCGCAAACCTCGAACTGGTTGCAGTTGCTCCTTGCCACGCCGGTGGTCCTCTGGGCAGGCTGGCCGTTTTTTGCGCGCGGCTGGGCGTCGATCCGGAACCGCAGCCTCAACATGTTCACGCTCGTCGCGCTGGGAACGGGTGCCGCCTGGCTCTACAGCATCGTCGGCACGCTTGCGCCCGACCTGTTTCCCGCCGAACTGCGGGGCCATGAAGGCGCGGTGCCAATCTACTTCGAGGCAGCGGCTGTCATCACGGTGCTGGTGCTGCTCGGTCAGGTCCTGGAACTGCGCGCGCGCGAGAAGACGTCGGGCGCCATCAAGGCCTTGCTCGACCTGGCGCCGAAGACGGCCCTGCGCGTGCGGGCGGATGGCAGCGACGAGACGGTCCAGATCGACACCATCCAGGTCGGCGAGCGCCTGCGGGTGCGGCCGGGCGAGAAGGTGCCCGTGGACGGGGAACTGATCGAGGGCAAGGGAACGGTCGATGAGTCCATGGTCACGGGTGAACCCATGCCGGTGCCCAAGGCTGCCGGTTCCAAGGTCACCGCCGGCACCCTTAACCAGACGGGCGGCTTCGTGATGCGGGCGGACAAGGTCGGTGCCGACACACTGCTCTCCCAGATCGTCCACATGGTGGCGGCCGCACAGCGCAGCCGCGCGCCGATCCAGCGCATGGCCGACGAAGTGGCGGCCTGGTTCGTGCCGATCGTCATCGCCGTGGCCTTGCTGACCTTCGTCGTCTGGCTGGTGTGGGGGCCCGACCCCTCGCTCTCCTACGCGCTCATCACTTCGGTTGCCGTACTCATCATCGCCTGCCCCTGCGCCCTGGGGCTGGCCACGCCCATGTCCATCATGGTGGGCGTCGGCCGAGGGGCCCAACAGGGCGTGCTGATCCGTGATGCCCAGGTCCTCGAACGAATGGAGAAGGTCGACACCCTGGTCGTGGACAAGACCGGGACCTTGACCGAGGGGCGGCCGAAGGTCGTGCACATCGAGGCGGCCGAAGGCTTTGGACGCGACGACCTGCTCCAGAAGCTGGCCAGCGTGGAGCGGGCGAGCGAGCATCCGCTGGCGATGGCAGTCGTCCAGGCTGCCCAGGCACGAAAGCTCCCGTTTTCCGAAGTGAGCAACTTCGACTCGCCCGTGGGCAAGGGCGTCGTCGGACGGGTCGACGGTGTGGACCTGATCAGCGGGGCAGCCAAGTTCCTGAAGGAGCGCGGCATCGACGTTTCGCCCTTGGAGGCGGCGGCGGAGAAGCAGCGTGCCAGGTCGGCGACGGTCATCTTTGTTGCGCTGGGCGGCAGCCTGGCGGGCTTCGTGGCGATCGCGGACCCCATCAAGGAGACCACGCCGGAGGCCCTGCGAGGACTGCGCGAAGCCGGCGTGCGCATCGTCATGCTCACGGGCGACGGCAGGACCACGGCGGACGCCGTTGCCAGAGAGCTTGACATTGACGAAGTGGTCGCGGAGGTGTTCCCCGAGGACAAGGCAAAGATCGTACAGCGCCTTCGGGGCGAGGGCCGCGTGGTGGCCATGGCCGGTGACGGTGTCAACGACGCGCCGGCGCTTGCCGCGGCCGAGGTCGGCATCGCGATGGGCACCGGGACGGATGTGGCGATGGAAAGCGCCGGGGTAACCCTCCTCAAGGGCGACCTGACGGGAATCGTCCGTGCGCGGAAGCTGTCGCACGCCACCATGCGGAACATCCGGCAGAACCTTTTCTTCACCTTCGTCTACAACGTGGCGGGCATTCCGCTCGCCGCGGGCGCGCTCTATCCCTTCCTTGGGATGCTCCTCTCGCCCGTGGTGGCCGCCGCCGCCATGGCGCTGTCGTCCGTCAGTGTCATTGTCAATGCGCTACGGCTGCGGACTGCAAAGGTGGATTGAGATCAGCCAGCGACGAATGCAAGCTGCAGGCATTGAGCCCGGCACCCGTAGCCGCAACTTCAGCCGAAGCGGCGCCAGGCGCTGGAACCGATCGCGCAGGACCACACCCGCCACGCCAGCCGCGAGAGCATCGAGCTCAAGCGGAAGGGCCCAGCCCGGGGTGGCGTACCGCCTGCAGGGTTCCATCCGATCGGTGGGATGGCTGATGTCGGATTGCCGGGGTAGTTCAGGCCACGCACCGGCGCGCGCCACTTCGAAGGCAGGCTGGCGACGATGCCCAGAGCCCACGCTCTTCGGCCGTTGACAGGAACTCGCTTGGGTAGGCCGGTCGCATCGGCTGCGCTGGCGCAGCGGCGACGTCCTTCCGGCTCGCGCGGGAATTCGACGCGGTGCAGACCCATCATGCACCGGTCGACGAGAGCGGCCTGACGGCACCTGCCCTGAAGCACCTGGTGCCACTGCGCCGGGCCAGCGGGCGAAGCCGCGGGCGGTCGGCGGCGGAGCCCGCTACCGGGGCAGACGCCTTTCGGCCAGACCTCGGCTTGCGCCGCCGCAGGCTTGCGCACAGGCGCCGCCGTGGCGCGCACCGGCACCAAGGCATGCCTCGCGGGCCGTCCGGTGGAGCTGTCGGCGAAATCCGCTCACAAACGCTCGACTTTCTCGTTGCGCATCCGGAGCGCGGTAGACGACCCTTTCGGATGTTTGTGTCCACGGCAAGGAGCCTGCAATGAGCAAGATCGTCAGGGCCATCGACGTCGGCTTCGGCAACACGAAGTTCGTCGTCGGGCACACGGAGCAGGAGATCAAGTGCGCGTCCTTCCCGTCGCTGGCCTATACCAGCGCCAAGGACCCGGCGACGAGGCCGGCAGCCGAGCGCCGCAGGACGGTGGCCATCCCGATCGACGGAACCTTCTACGAGGTCGGGCCGGAAGTCCACCTGGCGGCGGACACCTTCCGGGCGACGCAGTTGCACGACCAGTACGTCGAGACGCCCGAGTACATGGCGCTGGCGCGCGGTGCGATGGCCTACATGAAGCTCAGCGCGATCGACCTGCTCGTGGTGGGGCTGCCGGTGTCGTCCTTCCAGGCACGCAAGGCCTATCTGGAGAAGGCGATGGTGGGCGTGCACGATCTCGGCGGCGGCAAGACGGTGGAGGTGAGGAAGGCCGTCGCCGTGGCCCAGCCGCAGGGCGCACTCGTCTACTACACGGCAGCGTACCACAAGCAAAAGAGCATCGAGCACGAGCAGAGCCTCATCATCGATCCGGGCTCGCGCACCTTCGACTGGCTGCTGTCGCGGGGCATGCGGCTGGTCCTGAAGGTCAGCAACTCCGTCAACCGCGGCATGTCCGATGTCCTCAAGACGATCGCCCAGGAGATCAGCAGCGACATCGGCCGGCCCTACAGCGACCTGCCTGCCATCGATGCGGCCTTGCGCACCGGCAAGCCGCTGATGATCTACCAGAAGCCCTACGACCTCGCTCCGATCCTGCCGACCGCGCGCGCGGTCGCGCGCCGCGCCGTCTCGTCGATGATGGAGTGGATCACGGAGGACTACAGCATCCAGAACGTGATCCTCGTCGGTGGCGGCGCGTTCATGTTCAAGGACGCGGTCAAGGCGGCGTTTCCGAACCACAAGATCTACGTGGTGAAGGAGCCGATGTTCGCCAACGTGAAGGGCTTCCAGATCGCGGGGGACAACCTCCTCAAGGCCCAGGGCACTGCCGGCGAGGACCGAGATGGACAGCGATGAGACACGCCGGTCGCAGGCCTTGCGCATCCGCGTCACCCTGGAGCTGAGCCGCAGCGACGATCCTCTCCTGTTCGACGCACTCGTGCAGTTGAAGAAGGGGCGCAGGCGCGTCGCGCGGCTGCGCACCCTGGCCCATGACGGTCTGCTGGCGAGCCAGCTGAAGCTGTCGGGTCCCGCCGCGCCAGCGCCGGCGCAAGCCGGTCCCGCCCTCGGCAGCGAGGACGGGGGCGAGCATGCAGACCTCGCGGCCTTGGACCCCAGCGTGACCTCCGGGCTCTTTGAAGCGCCCCTGAGGGAATGAGCCTCGGGCCGAGCCCTCCGATCCCAGACGCCCCCTTGACGCGTGGGACTCCCGTGAGACCGTGGTGAGACGGAATGCGCAGCGCCCGGCCTGTATGGGACGGCGCGGGACGAACTGAGACCGTGGTCGGGGTGGAGTCGCGCCCGAACGGAATCATGGGATGCCCAGGCGCGGTCCGCGTGGGCGCCGTCGATGGCCGCCCGTTTCGCAACACAGTTCAGGAGAACCATATGAATCCAGTGGTCAGGGCCGTAGACGTCGGGTTCGGCCATACCAAGTTCGTCACGGGGGTGGCCGGCACCGAGATCCGGTGCACGAGCTTTCCTTCGCTGTGCTATCCGGCGGCGAGGGATTCCTCCAAGGCCGCCGCGATCGAGAGCCGCGCGACGATGTGCATCCCCATTGGCGGCCTGTTCTACGAGGTGGGGCCGGATGTCGTGCTCGCCGGCGATGCCTTCCGGCCTTCCCAGATGCACGACCGCTACACGGAGACGCCGGAGTACCTGGCGCTGCTCAGGGGTGCCCTTCGCATGATGAAGGTGTCGGAGATACACCTGCTCGTCGTCGGTCTGCCCGTGGCACTGCTGGCGGCGCGCAAGGCAAAGCTCGAGCGGGCCATGACGGGGACGCACGATGTCGGCGGAGGCCGTCGGGTGGTCGTGCACAAGACCATGGCGGTCGCGCAGCCGCAGGGTGCCCTGGTCTACTTCGCGTCCGTCGCCGGCAAGATGGACCGGATCGCGGGGGAGAACAGTCTCGTGCTCGACCCCGGATACCGGACCTTCGATTGGGTGGTCGCGCGGGGCGTGCGCTTCGTGCAGAAGCGCAGCCATTCCGTGCCCCGAGGCGTTGCGGACGTGCTTCAGGCACTGGCCTCGGAGATCACCTTGGACATCGGCGTTCAGTACAGAGACCTCGATGCGGTCGATGCGGCGCTGCGAGCGGGCAGGGCGCCCACGATCTACCAGCGGCCGTACGACCTGCAACGGATGCGGCCGATGGTCGAGAAGATCACCGGCCAGGCGATCTCGTCGATGCTGCACTGGATCGGAGATGCGACGGGCTTCCACAACATCGTGATGGCCGGTGGCGGCGTCCATCTGTTCAAGGGCGCCGTCCGGGCGGCGTTTCCGCGCCAGCGGGTGCTGGTGCTCCGGGACGGCATGTTCGCCAACGTGCGCGGGTTTCAGATCGCGGGGATGAACTACCTTGCCGGCCGCAGCGGCGCCGATGCCGGAGGTGTGCGATGAGCGAGGAAAGCCGCAACGATGGCACGATCCGGCTCCTGTTCGAGATGTCGCGGGACGACAACCCGCCGCTCTACGACGACCTGATCCGGTTCGGCAAGGGCGTGAAGCGGGTGAACCGGCTGCGTCTGCTGGCACATGAGGGCTTGCGCGCCGTCACCTTGCCGGCGCCGGCGCCCGCAGGGGAGGCGATCGCGGGCCGTCCCGCCACAGAGGCGCCGCAAGCAGTTGCCCCCGCGGGCTTCGGGTCCGGTGCCGTGACCGACCTGGTGTTCGCCGAGCCGCTGGGCGAATAGGGGGCGGTATGGGACATGGAACGATGGATCGCGGCGAGAGCAGCGGTGTCAGTGCATCCGAGTTGGCCGCCATGGGCATGTGCGAGCGCAGGGTGGCTCTGGATCACCGCCACGGACGGAAGGTCTCCGCCGCGCAGCACGAAGCGCTCCAGCGGGGCCTGCGCCTGCACGCCGCATTCGACGCGCAGGCCGCGGCGGAGCGGCCCGGCCGGCGGGGCCGGTGCTTCATCGCGACCCACATCTTCGGAAGTGCCGCCCCGCAAACCGAGGTCCTGCGACGCTATCGGGACGGCGTGCTGCGCACCAGCGGCCCGGGATGCCGCCTGATCGTGTGGTACTACCGCGCAGCGCCGCTCGTCTGTGCCTGGCTTTGCCGCCATCCGTGGGCCTGCATCCCGCTTCGCCACGCCCTGTCGCTGATGGTCTGGTACGCAGGGTGGCGCTGCCGGCGCATGGAGGTGCATCATGTCCGCTGAAGTGGTCGTCGCATGCGGGCTTGCTGTCGGCCTGCTGCTGTGGAGCGCACGGCGTTGGCTCATGGGCCGCCCCAACGGCTGGGCCCGCCTTCCCGGAGAGCTGCGGCGCGCCGAGCTCATCTACAGCGAGCGGCCTTTCCGCGTCGGGGAGCCAGAGGCGATTTCAGCGAAGGTCGACCGTGCGTACCGGCGCCGGGATGGGGTGTTCGTGCTGCTGGAGCTCAAGACGCGCGCGCATGCGCGGGCCTATCCCTCGGACGTGATCGAGCTGTCTGCGCAGCGGATGGCGCTGGGCAGCGAGTCGGGGCAACCCGTCGCGTCGCATGCGTACGTGCTCATTCAGGCCCCGGACGGGCGGTTTCTAGGCTGCCGACGCGTGCGCCTCTTGCCCGCGCGAGAGGTGGTGGCGCTGGCCAGGCGTCGCAGGCAACTGCTGAGGGGAGCCCTTCAGCCACGTGCGAACGGGGCTCCGCATCTGTGCGGGGACTGCGCTCACAGCCAGCGCTGTGGCCGATAGCCGGGCCATCGAACGCAGCGCTTGCCGCTCCGAGGTATCTGCGAGGACGTCGACGGTTGGGCCAGGGCCGGACGGACCGCATGGCTCTACGCCATTGAGGAATCGGCGAGCGCTTTGCGGTCTCCTTTGGGCGGCCGTCAAGCGGCCAGCACGCATTGGGGACGGTTCGCAGCAGCTTCGCATCTGGCGATGAACTCGGCCCAGCGTTCGAGCGCCACGCGGCGTTCGGGTATTTCCTCGCGAACGTCGTAGATGCCTTCCACACCCTTGAGCACGTGGTTGAGCGCGATCTCTGAGATCTCCCGGCTGATGCCCATGTTGCGCATGTGGCCCTTGGCCGTGCTGCGCGTGTCGTGCGGCGTGAAGCGCCGGATCTCGATGTCGCCCCGCTCGAAAGCGCGCGTGATGGCGGCCCACAAGGTCGTGCCGCCCACATGGATGTCGCCGCCGAAGCGCCGCCTGCGGCGCTCCACGCGGCAGGGCAGCACCCAATCGGAGTCGCCCGCCAGTTCCTTGAGCTCCTTGAACCAACCGACCACCGTGGGCGTGAGGGGCACGAGAAAGCCTGCCCGTGTCTTGACCACGGTATCCGGCACCCACCAGTCTCCCTTGTCGAGATCCACGTGCTCCCAGCGGGCCTTCGACAGTTCGACGGAGCGGACGCAGGTCGCCAGCAAGATCCGGAAGGCCAGGGCGTTCTCGAAGCCGATGTCCTCGATGTCCTTCAGCAGGATGCAGAGTTCGTCTTCCGAGAGCATGACCCGCTTGCGCACGGGTGGACGCGGTCCCATCAAGGAGGTGATGTCGATCCCCAGGGCCGGATTCGAATAGATCAGCTTCTTGCCACAAGCGTGTGCGAACAACTGCTTGCAGGAGGTCAGGATCCGCTTCGATACGGTCCAACTGCGTTCCGCGGATTCGATGACATGCACGACGTGGGCTGGCGAAACCTTGTCCACGCGCATCGAGCCGAGCTTGGGTAGGATCACGTTTTCCAGATCCCACTTGCGGTAGTAGATGGTGCCCACGGCGAGATCGTCCGGACCGAGCTTCTTCTCCTTGAAGTCTGCAATCAGCGCGCGGACCGTCCAAGACATCTTGGACTCCATCTTCACGACCTTCTTACGGTTCGCGGGGTCTTCGCCTCGGTCGATGGCTGCGCGTTCCTCGCGCGCTATCTGCCTGGCCTTAGCAAGGGAAACGTCCGGGTAGTTGCCTATCGTCAGCTCTCGCCGACGACTACCTGGCAGGCTGTACCGGAGCACCCAGGCCGCGGTTCCCGAGGCGGACAGCGTGAACGTCAGTCCGTCGCCATCGGACTTGGCGACCGGCGCTCCCTGCTTCATCCAGTGCTTGATCTGGATGTCGTCGAGTAAATGAACTTGCTTGCCCATGTTTGCGTCTCCCACCCCAGGCAAGGCCTCACCTGCGGCTATATTGGAGACACTCTACGCCGTTCCAGGACTGGTAGCTAGACCTAGAGAATCCGCCTAGCTACCAGCGTAGCTACCGGCAGATCACGCGCTTGGATGCGCTCTCGTGAGACGCTATGATCCAATAACTCATTGTCAGCAAAGGAGATTTAATACTTTGCTGACACGTCGTTGGAGGATGTGGGGCCACTGTTGATATTCCAGGTGGCGATTTGCATGGTGGCGGGGTCCAGGGAGTCGGTGAACGCAGTGCCGGCGGCAGCGGGCCTGCGGGCGGTGCAGTCCCGGCGCAGGGGCCGCGAGCCACGGCGCCGGATGTCCTGCCCGCGATTGTCGCGGATAGGCGCCGACCCGCGTACCGTGGGGGGATGGCGCCGCGCAGCGGCGGCGTACCCCCGCCTTGCCTTAAGCTCACGGGTCCGCCGCACCGCCTCCCATGCCCCTGACCCGCGCCGCCGCCGCTTCCCGCACGTCCCCCCTGCGCCGTCGCCTGGGGTGGGCCTGGCTGCTGCTGGCCCTGGTGCTGGCGCCGGCCCTGGGGCAGATGCACCGCGCGCTGCACCTGCCCGGCACCCTGGGCCTGGCCGTGCACGCGGCAGACGGGCACGGCGTTGCCGCACTGTTCGGCGGGCACAGCCCGGCCGACTGCCAACTGCTGGACCAGCTCTCCCACGGCGGGGCCACCGTGGCCGAATACGCCGTGCCGCTGGCCGCGCCCGGCGGCCAGCAGGTGGCGCAGCCTGCCGCCCAGCCGCCGCGCCCCGTGGCGCCGCTGCCCTTCCAGGCCCGTGCACCGCCTGCCGCCTGAGCGGTATTCACTCCTGATTCAATAGCTGCCAGCGCTTACCAGATAAGCGCTGGAGCCGTTTTTTGCCTTGAGCACCTGTGGGTGTTCGAGGCGGCCGCGCCCGCCGCTGCGCGCTGGGGCGGCGCATTCCATTTTTTCCGAACCATGCAATACACATCCCCTTCCTTTTCCCCGACCGCTGCCGCCTGGGCCGCGGCGCTGCTGGTCGCCGCCCTGGGCCGGCCGGCGCAGGCACAGCCGCAGCAGGACACGGCCGCGCTGCCCGAGGTCACCATCTCGGCCAGCGGCCTGCAATGGGGCAGCAGCGACATGGCCACGCCCGTGAGCGTGCTCGAGGGCGACGAGCTCGTGCGCCGGCGCGCGGGTACGCTGGGCGAGACCCTGGACGGCGAGCCCGGCATCCATGCCAGCCCCTTCGGCGCGGGCGCCAGCCGCCCCGTGATCCGCGGCATGGACGGGCCGCGCGTGCAGGTGCTCTCCGATGGCGCCGAGGTGCAGGACGCCTCCACCGTCAGCCCCGACCACGCCGTGGTGTCCGAGCCGCTGCTGGCGCGCCAGGTCGAGGTGCTGCGCGGCCCCTCGGCGCTGATCCACGGCGGCGGCGCCATCGGCGGCGTGGTCAATGTGCTGGACGACAAGATCCCCACGGCCATCCCGCCCAAGGGCTACGAGGGCAGTGCCGAGCTGCGCCTGGGCAGCGCCGCGGGCGAGAAGACTGGCGCCTTCCAGCTCACGGGCGGCGCGGGCCACCTGGCCGTGCACGCCGAAGGCCTGGCGCGCGACGCCGGCGACTACCGCGTGGGCCGCGGCTGGGAGGGCGGGCGCAAGCTGCCGGGCAGCTTCCACCGCAGCGATGCTGGCAGCCTGGGCCTGTCGTGGGTGGGCGACCCGGGCTACCTGGGCGTGGCCTACACGCGCCAGACCGCCAGGTACGGCCTGCCGGGGCACAACCACAGCTTCGCGGGCTGCCACACGCACGGCGACCATCTGCACTGCGGCAGCCATGGCGGCCACGACGGGCATGACCACGGGGACGACGACCATGATCACGACCATGGCGCGGAGGACGTGCCCGTGGTGGACTTGCGCAGCGAACGCTGGGACCTGCGCGGCGAGCTGCGCAAGCCCTTCGCCGGCTTTGCGGCGCTGCGCCTGCGCGCGGGCGTGACCGACTACCGCCACGACGAGCTGGAGGACGGCAGCGCCGCCACCACCTTCCGCAACAAGGCGCATGACCTGCGCGTGGAGCTGCAGCACGAGCCGCTGGCCGGCTGGCGCGGCGTGTTCGGCGTGCAGGCCACGCAGCGCCAGTTCAGCGCCGAGGGCGAGGAGGCCTACGTGCAGCCGACCGAGACGCGCCGCACCGGCCTGTTCCTGCTGGAGGAGTACCAGTGGCAGCAGTGGCGCTTCGCCGCCGCGCTGCGCCACGAGCGCCAGACGGTGGACGCCCTGAACACCGGCCTGTCGAACCGCCACAGCGGCACCTCGGCCGCGCTGAGCGCGGTGTGGAAGTTCACGCCCGGCTACGCGCTCTCGGCCTCGTGGACGCAGGCGCGCCGCATGCCCACGGCGGAGGAGCTGTACGCCCAGGGCCTGCACATGGCCACCCGCACCTACGAGCGCGGCGACCCGAACCTCAAGCCGGAGACGGCCCAGTCCATCGACCTGGCCCTGCACAAGACGGCGGGCGACACCACCTTCGGCGTGAGCGTGTTCCACAACCGCGTGCAGGACTACATCTACGGCCGCACGCTGGACGCGCTGGACGGCCTGCAACTGCTGCAGTACAGCCAGGCGGACGCCAGCTTCACCGGCCTGGAGGCGCAGGTGCGCCAGCGCCTGACCCGCAAGCTGGGCCTGACGCTGTTCGGCGACCTGGTGCGCGCCCGGCTGGACGCGGGCGGCCATCTGCCGCGCATTCCCGCCGCCCGCGCGGGCCTGCGCCTGGACGCCCACTGGCAGGACTGGGACGGCCAGGTGGAATGGGTGCAGGTGGCGCGCCAGGACCGCGTGGCCGCGTTCGAGAGCGCCACGCCCGGCTACGGCATGCTCAACCTGGGCCTGACCTACAGCAGCCGCCTGGCCGGCGGCACGCCGTGGCAGTTCTACGTGCAGGGCCGCAACCTGACCGGCCGGCTGGCCTACGCCCACACCTCGTTCATCAAGAGCGCCGCGCCGCTGCAGGGGCGCAGCATTGTGGCGGGGGTGAAGCTGTCGTTCTGACGCCGGGGCCGCCGCCCTGCGTCCGGCCTGGGTCGGGCAGGACGCAGGGCGGGTCCGGAACATCGATCTCCTGCGCACGGGACATGGCCGGTGCAGAATCACCGTTATAACCAAGCGTATACTTCGCTCTATTGTAACGCTTCGGCACACCATCCCATGGCCTTCCCATCCCTGAAACGCAGCCTCGCCGCCTGTCTTCTGGCAGGCCTGGCCAGCGCCGCCCTGGCGGGCGAGATCACGGTCTCTGCCGCCGCCAGCCTGACCAATGCCTTCAAGGACATGGCCCAGGGCTACGAGGCTGCCCACCCCGGCAGCAAGGTGCTGCTGAACTTTGGCGCGTCCGGCGCCTTGTTGCAGCAGATGGCCAAGGGCGCGCCCGTGGATGTGTTTGCCTCGGCCGACCAGGAGACCATGGACGCCGCGCAGCAGCAGGGGCTGGTGCGCGCGGCCGACCGGCAGGATTTTGTGCGCAACGCGCTGGTGGTGATCGCGCCCATCGACGCCAAGGCGCTGCCCGCCGCGCTGAAGGACCTGGCCGCGCCCGGCGTGGCGCGCGTGGCGCTGGCGCTGCCCGCCAGCGTGCCTGTGGGGCGCTACGCCAGGCACGCGCTGGAGGCGGCGGGCCTGTGGAGCGCGGTGCAGGCCAAGGCGGTGAACACGACGAACGTGCGCCAGTCGCTCGACTACGTGGCGCGCGGCGAGGTGGACGCGGGCTTTGTCTATGCCACCGATGCCGCGCTGATGAAGGACAAGGTGAAGACGGCCTTTGCCGTGCCGCTGGACCGGGCCATTCTCTACCCCATCGCGCGCACCGCCGCCAGCGGCAATGCCGCCGAGGCCGATGCGTTCATCGCCTATGTGCGCTCGCCGGCCGGCCAGGCCATCCTGGCGCGCTACGGTTTCTTGAAGCCTTGAGCATGGACGGCGCTTGGCCCGCTCTCTGGCTCTCGCTGCAGGTGGCCACCTGGGCCACGCTGGTGTGCCTGGTGCTGGGCACGGGCGTGGGCTATGCACTGGCGCGCTGGCGCTTTCCGGGGCGCGACCTGGTCGACACGCTGCTCACGCTGCCCATGGTGATGCCGCCCACGGTGCTGGGCTACTACCTGCTGGTGCTGCTGGGGCGCAAGGGCTGGCTGGGCGGCTGGCTGCACGACACCTTTGGCATCAACCTCATCTTTACGCTCACGGGTGCGGTGATCGCGGCCACGGTGGTGGCGTTTCCGCTGGTGTTCAAGCCCGCGCGCGCGGCCTTCGAGGCGGTGGACCCGCAGTTGCAGGACGCCGCGCGCGTGCTCGGCATTTCCGAGGCGGGCGTGTTCTGGCGCGTCACGCTGCCGCTGGCCTGGCGCGGCATCCTGGCCGGGGTGCTGCTGGGCTTTGCGCGCGCGCTGGGCGAGTTTGGCGCCACGCTCATGGTGGCGGGCAGCATTCCGGGCAAGACGCAGACGCTGTCGATCGCCGTGTACGAGGCCGTGCAGGCCGGGCAGGACGATGTGGCCAATCTGCTGGTGCTCATCACCTCGGTGGTGTGCGTGGCGGTGCTGCTGGCCGTGGGCAAGCTGGCGCCGGGGCGCGTGGCAAGGCAATGAGGCATCCCCCTGTGGCGCTGCGCGCCTTCCCCCTTCTCTCGCCTCGCTGCGCGATGCGGGAAGGGGGACGCCACCCGCGCGGCGGGGCGGCCCTTGCGTGGTGGCCGCTGGCTTGGGCCGCGCCTGTATCGTGGGCTGATTGCAGTTTGCGAAGCAGCGAAACACAGAGAGGTTTGCATGCGGCTTGACGTGGACATCCGCAAGACGCTGCGCTCGGGCCACCGCGTGTTCGAGCTGCGGGCGCGCTTTTGCGCGCAGGGCGAGCGCGTGGTGGTGGTGGGGCCCTCGGGCGCGGGCAAGAGCATGCTGCTCAAGGCGCTGGCCGGGCTGCTGCGGCCCGATGCAGGCCATGTGCGGCTGGATGGCGAGACGCTGTTCGATGCCGCCCGGGGCATCCACCGGCCGCCGCGCGAGCGCGCCGTGGCCTACCTGTTCCAGGACTACGCGCTGTTCCCGCACCTCAATGTGCGCCAGAACATCGCCTTTGGTGAGCGTCGCGGCTGGCGCAACCCGGCGGCGGCGTATGCCAGCCCGGAGGTGGAGCGCTGGCTCGACGCCTTCGGGCTGCGCGAGGTGGCGCACCAGCACCCGCATGAACTCTCGGGCGGGCAGCGCCAGCGCACGGCCCTGGCGCGCGCACTGGTGGCGCGGCCGCGCGCGCTGCTGCTCGACGAGCCCTTTGCCGCGCTCGACACCGAGCTGCGCGCCAGCATGCGCGCCGAGCTCGACGCGCTGCAGCGCCGCCTGCAGGTGCCCATGGTGCTCATCACGCACGACCCGCAGGACGTGCAGGTGTTTGGCGAGCAGGTGCTGCGCATGCATGATGGCGTGTTGCGCACGCAGGAGGACGCAGCATGCACATGAATGGAGAGCCGGGCATGGCGGCCATCGCCGCCATGGTCCACGCCGATGGTTTCGCGCAGGCCGATGCCCTGCTGGCGGACTTTGCCGCCGCGCTGGTGCAGCAGGGCTGGCGCGTGGGCGGGCTGCTGCACCAGCGGCGCCGCCTGCCCAGCGGCCGTGGCGGCATGTTCCTGGTGGACGTGCAGACGGCCGAGGAGTACTGCATTTCGCAGGACCTGGGGCGCGACGCGCGCGGCTGCAGCATCGACACCGCGGGCCTGGCACAGGCCAGCACCGTGCTGCGCCGGGCGCTGGCCCAGCCGCCGGATCTGGTCATCGTCAATCGCTTTGGCGCGCAGGAGGCGCAGGGCGGTGGCTTGAGCGCCGAGATGCTGGCCCTGGCCGCGGCGCACATCCCCTTTGTCACGGCGGTGGCGCACAAGCACCTGGACGCCTGGACGCGCTTTTGCGGCGCCGCGGCCGAACATCTGCCGGCCGACGCCGCCGCGTTGCGGGCCTGGTGGGCGCGCTGCGCCGCAGGGGCCGACCATGGCTGAACCGCAGGCGCGCATCCAGCTCGGTGGTTCCGTCTGGATGACGGTGGACGGCCAGAACCTGGGCGGCACGGGCCGCATGCAGCTCCTGGCGCTGGTGGGGGAGCAGGGCTCCATCACCCACGCGGCCAAGGCCATGGGCATGAGCTACAAGGCCGCGTGGGACGCCATCGACACCATGAACAACCTGGCGGGCGAGCCGCTGGTGGAGCGCGTGGCGGGCGGCAAGGGCGGCGGCGGCACGCGCCTGACGCCGCGCGGCGCGCAGCTCGTGCACAACTTCCGGCTCATCGAGGCCGAGCACCAGCGCTTCATCGCGCAACTGGACGGCCAGGCCACGGGACTGGCTGACGACTTATTGTTCATCCGCAGGATCAGCATGCACACCAGCGCGCGCAACCATTTCGCCGGCACCGTCACCCGCGTGGTGCATGGCGCGGTCAACGACGAGGTCGAGATCGCGGTGCGTCCGGGCCTGTGCATCGTGGCCACGGTGACGCACGAGAGCGCCGCGGGCCTGGGGCTGGCCGTGGGGGCGCAGGCGTTTGCGCTGGTCAAGGCCTCGTCCATCGTGGTGCTGACCGATGCCGCGGGCGCGCGCCTGTCGGCGCGCAACCGCCTCGAAGGCGTGGTCGCGCGCATCACGCCGGGCGCGGTGAACGACGAAGTCGTGATCGACGTGGCCGACGGCGTGTCGATCGCCGCGATCATCACGCACGGCAGCAGCGCGGCGCTCGGCCTGACCGTGGGCGGTACGGCGACGGCGATCTTCAAGGCGTCCAGCGTGATCGTGGGCGCCCCGGCATGATGCGCCGCCCGCGCGGCGGTGCTCAGCGCCGTTCGTAGCGCACAAAGCTGAACGGCAGGCCGTCCGCGCTGGTGTGCGGCTCGCGCGCGGTTTCCACCCATTCGGGGCCGAGTGCGGGGGCGTGGGCGTCGCCGTCGAAGTCTTGCGCGATCTCGGTCACTTCCACGCGCTGGGCCAGGGGCAGGGCCTGGGCGTAGATCTGCGCGCCGCCGATCACCCACACCGTGGAGGGGTTCGATTGCTCTGCTATTTGTAGCGCCTCGCGCAGGCTGGATGATCGCTGCGCCCCGGTTTCAAGCCAATCGGTCTGGCGCGTGACGACGATGTTGGCGCGGCCCGGCAAGGGCCGAAAACGCGGCGGCAGCGAGTCCCAGGTCTTGCGCCCCATGATGACGGGGCTGCCTTGCGTGAGCTGCTTGAAGTGCGCCAGGTCTTCGGGCAGGTGCCAGGGCATGCTGCCGTCCTTGCCGATGACGCCATTGGCAGCGCGTGCGTAGATGAGGGCGATGTGCATGGTGTCGGCGCGGGTGAGGGGGTCAGCCAAAGATCCAGGTGAAGATGAACGTGAGCAGGGCCAGCACGAGTACGGTGCCGGCCACCGCTGCCTGCCGCCGGTTGCGCAGCAAGGCCAGCAGCGGCACGCCTGCGAGGAGCAGAGAGACCACGCCCATGCCTTGTGCGTCGGTACCGAACAGTGCCGGAGCCATGCCGAAGCGGGTGGAGCGCTCGGGCACCACTCCCGTGAGCAGGGCCAGCACGCCCAGGGCGGCAAAGGTCAGGCTGATCAGCACAAAGCACACCTTGGCCAGTGTGCCGGGTCGTGCCGGTGGCCGGGGCATGCCTACACCGCCACCGGCGCCTTGATGGCCGGGTGGCATTGGTAGTCCAGCACCTCAAAGTCTTCGTACTGGTAGTCGAAGATGCTGTCCGGGCGGCGCTTGATGTTCAGCACCGGGTAGGGGTAGGGCGCGCGTGCCAGTTGCGTCTGCACCTGCTCGTGGTGGTTGCTGTAGATGTGGCAGTCGCCGCCGGTCCAGATGAAGTCGCCCACCGCCAGGTCGCACTGCTGCGCCACCATGTGCGTGAGCAGGGCGTATGACGCAATATTGAAGGGCACGCCGAGGAAGATGTCGGCGCTGCGCTGGTAGAGCTGGCAACTGAGCCTGCCCGGCTCACCGGCCACCTGCGATGGCGCCACGTAGAACTGGAAGAAGGCGTGGCAGGGCATGAGCGCCATCTGGTCCAGCTCGGCCACGTTCCAGGCGCTCACGATGATGCGGCGCGAGTCGGGGTTGTTTCTGAGCGTGTCGATCACCTGCTGGATCTGGTCGATGTGCCCGCCGCCCGGCGTGGGCCAGTTGCGCCACTGCACGCCGTACACGGGGCCCAGGTCGCCGTCCGCGCGCGCCCATTCGTCCCAGATGGTCACACCGCGCTCCTGCAGCCAGCGTACATTGCTGTCGCCGCGCAGGAACCACAGCAGTTCCAGGATGATGCTCTTGAGGTGCACCTTCTTGGTGGTCACGAGCGGGAAGCCCTCGGAGAGGTCGAAGCGCATCTGGTGGCCGAACACGCTCTTGGTGCCCGTGCCCGTGCGGTCGCCCTTGGCCACGCCGTGGAAGAACACATGGCGCATGAAGTCTTCGTACTGGGAGCGGATGGGGCGGGAAGGCATGGAACGGTCTCGGCAAGGCGGCGGAAATAACGCGGCGCACGGGTGCTGCCGCGCGCCGGACGCCATTCTAGGACGAATAGAAAAATCGGGTTCCGGCGCTTGTCGGGTAAGCGCCAGCAGCTATGAAAAATATAGCATTGCTAGGGGGCGAGGCGCAGCTCAGCCCAGCACCCGCCCCGGATTCATGAGGTTTTGCGGGTCCAGCGCCTGCTTGATGGCGCGCATCATGGAGAGGGCCACGGGCGACTGGTAGCGTGCGAGCTTGTCGGTCTTGAGCGCGCCCACGCCGTGCTCGGCCGAGAACGAGCCGCCATGTTCCGCCACTGCCTCGTAGACGAGGTGGTTCACCCGGTCCTCCTGCTCGCGCAGGAAGGCCTTGGCGTCGCCGCCCTCGGGGGCCTGCACGTTGTAGTGCAGGTTGCCGTCGCCCAGGTGGCCGAAGTTGACCAGGCGCACGCCGGGAATCTCGCGCGCGAGCAGGGCGTCGGTATGCGCCACGAAGGCCGGGATGCGCGAGATGGGCACGGAAATATCGTGCTTGATGTTCAGCCCTTCCTCGGCCTGGGCCAGCGGAATGCTCTCGCGGATATGCCAGAGCTGCTGCGCCTGGGCGATGTTCTCGGCCACCACGGCGTCCTGCACGCAGCCGGCCTCGAAGGCGGTCTCCAGCAGCGCCTCGAAGCGCGCGCGCGCGTGGTCCTCGGATTCGCTGTCGGAGTTCTCCAGCAGCACGGCGTAGGGCACGCCGTCCTGGTCGATGAAGGGCACGCGCAGTTGCGGCATGTGCTTGGCCACGAGTTGCAGGGCAAAGCGCCCCATGACCTCGAAGCCGGTGAGCCCGGCGCCCAGGTGCTGGTGCGCCAGGGCCAGCAGGCGCACGGCCTGTTCCATCGACGACACGGCGGCCCAGGCGGTGAGCTGCGCGGCCGGGCGCGGATAGAGCTTGAGCGCGGCGGCGGTGATGACGCCCAGGGTGCCCTCGCTGCCGATGAACAGGTCGCGCAGGTCGTAGCCGGTGTTGTCCTTGCGCAGGCCCTTGAGGCCGTCCCACACCTCGCCCTGCGGCGTGACGACTTCCAGGCCCAGGCACAGGTCGCGTGCATTGCCGTAGCGCACCACCTGCGTGCCGCCGGCGTTGGTGCCCAGGTTGCCGCCGATGGTGCAACTGCCCTCGGCCGCGAGCGACAGCGGGAACAGCAGGCCGGCCTTCTCGGCGGCCTCCTGCACGTTCTGCAGGATGCAGCCGGCCTCGACGGTGAGGGTGAGGTTGTCGGGGTCGAGCGCGCGCACGGCGTTCAGGCGCGTGAGGCTCAGCACCACCTCGCGGCCCGAGGTGTCGGGCGTGGAGCCGACCGACAGGCCGGTGTTGCCGCCCTGCGGCACCATGGGCGCGCCCGCGGCGGCGCAGGCGCGGACCACGGCGGCCACCTGCTGCGTGCTGGCCGGGCGCACCACGGCCAGGGCCTTGCCGTGCACGCGGCGGCGCCAGTCCAGCTCCCAGGCGCTGAGGTCGCCCTCGGTCAGCACATGGTCAGCGCCGACGATCTGGCGCAGGGTCTCTATCAGTGAGGACATGCAAGGGGCTCCATGGCGGCAGGCGCGCTGCCGGGTGGGTTCAGGGGGCTTGGGGCGCAGGCGGGCGGGCAGCCGCGCTGCGCAGGCGCACGCGGATGTGCACCGTGCAGGCGGTGAACAGCACCAGGCACAGCAGCACTTCCAGCAGCGCCAGCCAGTTGCCGGGCGCGCGGTCGCTCCAGGCGCGCACCACGCCCTCGGTGAAGTACAGCCACACCATCAGGCTGACCCAGCGGTAGGTGTACATGCGGTTCCTGAGCAGGCCCGCCAGCGGGATGCACAGCGGCAGCGCCTTGAGCGCCAGCCACGAGCCGCCCGGGCGCAGCGGCGCCAGGAACAGCTCCCACGCCAGGCACAGCGCGATCAGCGCCAGCAGGCTGGCCACGGCGGCGCGGCGCGCGCCGGCCACCAGCGGCGCGGGGGTGGGGCGGGTGTCGGGGGCAAGGGCGGGCATGGAAATCTGGGATCATAGCGGCCATGCCCTTTTCCCTACAGACCGTGGTGCGGCGCCTGCAGGCGCTGCCCGAGGAGCTTTCGCACTTTCCCTGGAAGACGACGGTGCAGACCCTGCGCGAGCGCTTTCGCGAGGACCGGCTGGGCGTGACGGCCAGCAGCCTGACCTTCACCACCATCCTGGCGCTGGTGCCCTTTTTCACCGTGGCGCTGGCGGTGTTCACGGCCTTTCCCATGTTCGCCAAGCTGCAGGACGTGCTGCAGCGCTGGCTGGTCGACAGCCTGGTGCCCGACAACATCGCGCGCCAGGTGCTGGGCTACCTCACGCAGTTCGCGTCCAAGGCCAGCCGCCTGGGCGTGCTGGGCCTGAGTGTGCTGCTGGCCACGGCGCTGGCCCTGATCCTCACCATAGACCGCACGCTCAACAACATCTGGCGCGTGCGCCGCCTGCGCCCGCTGGGCCAGCGCGTGCTGATCTACTGGGCCGCCATCACGCTGGGGCCGTTGCTGCTGGCCGCCAGCCTGGCGCTCACGTCCTATGCGCTCTCGGCCTCGCGCGGGCTGGTGGGGGCGCTGCCCGTGCCGCTGCGCCTGCTGCTCGATTCCCTCGAATTCTTCGTGCTCGCGGGGGGCATGGCGGCGCTGTACCGCTACGTGCCCAACACCCTGGTGCGCTGGCGCCATGCCTGGGCGGGCGGCGTGTTCGTGGCGCTGGGCATCGAACTGGCGAAGAAGGGCCTGGCGCTGTACGTCGCCAAGGTGCCGACCTATTCGGCGGTGTACGGCACCTTTGCCACGCTGCCCATCCTGCTGGTGTGGATCTACGTGGCCTGGGTCATCGTGCTGCTGGGCGCGGTGGTGGCGGCCTACCTGCCCAGCCTGCTGGCGGGCGTGGCGCGCCGCTCGGGCCGGCTGGGCTGGCATTTCGAGCTGGCGGTGGAGCTGCTGCAACAGCTCCAGGCCGCACGCCAGACGCGCACGCACGGCCTGCGCCTGGACGAGCTGGCGCAGCGCCTGCGCGTGGAGGCGCTGCAACTCGAACCCGCGCTCGAAGCCCTGGTGGGGCTGGACTGGGTGGGCCGCCTGGAAGCCGAGGCGGCAGTGGGCCCGCGCCAGGCCGAGCCGCGCTATGTGCTGCTGGCCGACCCGCAGACCACGCCCCTGGCGCCGCTGGTGCAGCGCCTGCTGCTCGAGCGCGCTCCCAGCCTGCAGGGGCTGTGGCGCAGCGCAGGCATCGACGGCCTGACGCTGGCCGATGCGCTGGATTCAGAGAAAAATGAGGCTCCAGCGCCCGCCAGATAAGCGCAAGCAGCTACCAAATCAATAGCATTCAGCGCGCCAGGAAGTCCCGGATGGCGCCCAGCGTTTGCTCGGGCGCCTCGGTCATCTGGTGGTGGCCCACGGGCAGGTAGGCCACCTGCACCTGCTTGCCGCCCTCGCGCGCCTTGGCGATCAGGCCCTGCGCGGCCCTGGGCGCGGTCATCTGGTCCTGCGCACCCAGGGCGAACAGCACGGGGCAGGCGATGCGCGCGATGGCCGCCTCGCCGCCCGCATAGCTGTCGCAGGCCACGAAGCCGCGGTGGAACAGGTTCACCTCGCGGTTGCTGCGCAGCACGCGGCGGCCCAGCGCCATGCTGGCGCCGTACACCCAGGTGCCGGGGCCCAGTGCGGTGGGCGGCGCGCACAGGGTGCTGCGCGAGAACACGTTGACCATGCGCAGCGCCTTCTCGGGCTCGTTCAGCGAGGCCTCGATGAGCGCGGGCGAGACCTTCATCGGGAAGGCCGTGCCCACCAGCACGAGGTGGCTCGCGCGCTCCTGCAGGCGCGCGGCGGCCTCCAGCGCGATCAGCGAGCCCCAGCTGTGGCCCACCAGCGCGGCGCGCGGTGCGCCCACGGCGTCCAGCAGGGCGATGATGAAGTCCGCCGCCTCCTCCACAGAAGCCGGCGCCGGGCCGGCGCTCTTGCAGTGGCCGGGCAGGTCCACCGCCAGCACGTTCCAGCCGTGGTGGGCGAGGTAGCGGCTCTGCATGGCCCAGACGCTGTGGTCGTTGAGCACGCCGTGGATCAGCACCACGGTGGGCTGGGCCGGGTTGAAGGGCTTGCCGCCGGTGTAGCAGAAGGTTGGATGGCCGTTGACGTCGATGAGCATCATGCACCTGCCTTTTCTGCGGCCTTGAGGGCGCGCTTGAGGTCGTCGATGAGGTCGTCCGGGTCTTCCAGGCCGATGGACAGGCGGATCGTGCCCTGCGTGATGCCTGCGCCCGCGAGCGCGTCGTCGGACAGGCGGAAGTGTGTGGTGCTGGCGGGGTGGATCACCAGGCTGCGGCAGTCGCCCACGTTGGCCAGGTGGCTGAAGATCTTGAGCGTCTCGATGAATTTCTTGCCCTGTTCGCGCGTGCCCTTGAGGTCGAAGCTGAACACCGAGCCCGCGCCGCGCGGCAGCAATTTTTGCGCGAGCTGGTGGCTGGGGTGCGATTCGAGCAGCGGGTGGCCCACGCGCGCGACGAAGGGCTGGCTGGCCAGGAATTCCACCACCTTCTCGGTGTTGCGCATGTGCTGCTGCATGCGCAGCGGCAGGGTTTCGATGCCCTGCAGGATGAGCCAGGCGGTGTGCGGGCTCATGCAGGCGCCGAAGTCGCGCAGGCCCTCGCGGCGCGCGCGCAGCAGAAAGGCGCCCACGGTCGATTCCTCGCTGAACACCATGCCGTGAAAGCCGTCGTAGGGCTGCGTCATCTCGGCAAAGCGCCCCGAGCCCTCCCAGTCGAACTGGCCGCCGTCCACCACCACGCCGCCGATCACCGTGCCGTGGCCGGAGAGGAACTTGGTGGCCGAGTGGTACACCAGGTCGGCACCGTGCTCGAAGGGCTTCATGAGCCAGGGCGTGGTGAAGGTGGAGTCCACCAGCAGCGGGATGCCGTGCTCGTGCGCGATGGCGCTCACGGTGGGAATGTCGAGCACGTCCAGGCCCGGGTTGCCCACGGTCTCGCCGAAGAACAGCTTGGTATTGGGCCGGATGGCGGCGCGCCAGGCGTCTATGTCGCCAGGCTTGACAAAGGTGGTCTCGATGCCGAAGCGGCGCAGCGTGTAGTGCAGCAGGTTCTGCGAGCCGCCGTAGAGCGCCGTGCTGGCCACGATGTGCGAGCCCGCGCCCATCAGCGTGCAGATCGCCAGGTGCAGCGCGGCCTGGCCGCTGGCCACCGCAATGGCGCCCGCGCCGCCTTCGAGCGCGGCCATGCGCTGCTCGAACACGGCGTTGGTGGGGTTGCTGATGCGCGAATAGACGTGCCCGCCGCGTTCCATGTTGAACAGCGACGCCGCGTGGTCGCTGGATTCGAACACGAACGAGGTCGTCAGGTGGATGGGCACGGCGCGCGCGCCCGTGGCGGGGTCGGGGGTGGCGCCTGCATGCAGGGCCAGGGTGTCGAAGCCGGGGTCGGCGTAACCGGGCATGAAGTTGTCTCCAAGGTGTAGCGGACAGGGGTTTTGCCTCCGGCATTGTGGGCTATATTTGGTTCCTGAATGCATAGCGCCCGAGCGGGCGCCCACGGAGCAGCACCATGAAAGTCAGCGACATCCTGCGCGTCAAGGGCAATACCCTCTTCACCGTCCACCCCGACGAACCCCTGGCGCGCGCCGCCGAAACCATGGCCCAGAAGGACATCGGCTCGCTCGTGGTCATGGAACTGGGCGACTTGGTGGGCATGCTCACCTTCCGCGAGGTGATCCAGGCCATGGTCAAGAACGGCGGCGCCGTGGGCAGCATGCTGGTGCGCACGGCCATGGACGATGCCCCGCTCACCTGCACCATGGAGACCGACATGGACGAGGTGCGCCGCATGATGCTCGACCGCCACGCGCGCTACATGCCGGTGATGGACAAGCGCATGCTCATGGGCGTGATCAGCTTCTACGACGTGGCCAAGGCCGTGGTGGACAGCCAGAACTTCGAGAACAAGATGCTCAAGGCCTATATCCGCGATTGGCCGGAAGAGAAGACAACCCCCTGAGTCGCCTTCGGCGCCTTCCCCCTTCTCTCGCATTGCTGCGCCATGCGGGAAGGGGGACGCCACCAGCGCGGCGGGGCGGCCCTTGCGCGGTGGCTCTGGCATAGGCCGCGCGGGTGCAGGCATTTGCACGCTTCTCTCATGCACCTGTAACCGTCTGGGATAATTCGGCGCCATGAGCGGCAACACCTTCGGCACCCTTTTTTGCGTCACCAATTTTGGTGAATCCCACGGCCCGGCCATTGGCTGCGTGATCGATGGCTGCCCGCCCGGCATGCTGCTGTCCGAGGCCGACATCCAGCACGACCTGGACCGCCGCCGCCCCGGCACCAGCCGCCATGTCACGCAGCGCAATGAGCCCGACGCGGTGGAGATCCTCTCCGGCGTGTACGAGGGCCGCACCACGGGCACGCCGATCGCGCTCTTGATCCGCAATACCGACCAGCGCAGCAAGGACTACGGCGACATCCTGCAAACCTTCCGCCCCGGCCACGCGGACTACACCTACTGGCACAAGTACGGCCTGCGCGACCCGCGCGGCGGCGGGCGCTCCTCGGCACGCCTGACGGCGCCCACGGTGGCCGCCGGCGCCGTGGCCAAGAAGTGGCTGCAGGAAAAGTACGGCACGCGCTTTCGCGCCTGCATGACGCAGCTGGGCGAGCTCGACATCCCGTTCGAGAGCTGGGACCATGTGCCGCACAACCCTTTCTTCGCTCCCGTGGCCGATGTGCAGCGCTACGAGGACTACATGGATGCCCTGCGCAAGGCGCACGACTCCTGCGGTGCGCGCATCCGCGTGCAGGCCACGGGTGTGCCCGTGGGCCTGGGCGAGCCGCTGTTCGACAAGCTCGACGCGACAATAGCCTACGCCATGATGGGCCTCAACGCCGTCAAGGGCGTGGAGATCGGCGCGGGTTTTGCGAGCGTGGCGCAGCGCGGCACGGAGCATGGCGACGCGCTCACGCCGCAGGGCTTTGCCAGCAACCACGCGGGCGGTGTGCTCGGCGGCATCAGCACGGGGCAGGACATCGAGGTGAGCATCGCCATCAAGCCCACCAGCTCCATCCTGAGCCCGCGCGCGTCCATCGACATCCACGGCCAGAGCACCGAGGTGGTGACCAAGGGCCGCCACGACCCCTGCGTGGGCATCCGCGCCGCCCCCATCGCCGAGGCGCTGCTGGCGCTGGTGCTCATGGACCACGCGCTGCGCCAGCGCGCGCAGTGCGGCGACGTGGTCCAGGCCGTGCCGCCCATCGCGGGCGCGCTGCGCTGATCAGCGCGGACGCAGCACGGCCAGCAGGCGCAGCGGGTTGAAGCCGGTCACCAGCGCCGTGGCCAGCAGCACCAGCGCGCCGCCCCACAGCATGCCGGAGCCCAGCGGCTCGCCCAGGAACAGGCTGCCCCAGGCCACGCCGAACAGCGGGATCATGAAGGCCGAGCTCATGGCCGCCACGGGCGAGATCTGGCTGAGCACGCGCAGGTTGAGCCAGTAGGCCAGGCCCGAGGTCACCACGCCCATCACCAGCACGGCCAGCAGCGCGGGCACGGTGAACTGCGCCCGCGGCCAGTCCCACGCGGCGCCGGGCAGCAGCAGCACCAGCGCCGCAGCGTGTATGCCCGCCGCGATGGCCAGGGGGCTGATGCGCTGCGTGGCGCGCTTCATCCAGGGCGTGCACACGCCGTAGCAGGCGGCGGCGGCCATGCAGGCCAGCGCCGCCACGATCAGCGTGGGCGAGGGCTCCACCGGCCCCAGGCGCACGATCAGCGCCACGCCGGCAAAGCCGCACGCGCAGCCCAGCCACTTGCGCAGGGAGAGCTGGTCCTCCTTCATCCACGCCGAGGCGAGCACGCCGAACGGCACCACCATGGTGTTGAGCAGCGCGCTGTAGCCCGCCGGCAAGTGCAGGGCGGCCCAGGCGTAGAGCAGAAAGGGCAGGGCCACGGTCAGCGCCCCCAGGCCCGAGAGCTCGCGCCAGTGCTGCCAGGGCCAGGGCTCGCGCGTGGCACGCATGATGGCCAGCAGCGTGAGCGTGGCCAGGCCGATGCGCAGCAGCGCCATCACATGCGGGCCCAGTACCGGGCTGGCAATGCGGATGAACAGAAAAGAGGCGCCCCACAGGGCGGACAGCAGCACGAGCTGCAGCAGATGGCGGGTTCTCACGGCAGCGCCATTGTGCCGGGCAGCGGGCGGGTGTGCCGTGGGCGACAGGAATATCAATGAAAAGGGGCTCTGGCGCTCATGCAGCAAGCGCGGCTAGCTATATGTTTTGTAGCAATCGGGGGATTGGGCCGGCGCGCGCCGGGCTCACTGGCGCACTTCGTCCACCACCGTCTTGAACTCGTCGATGTCCTCGAAGCTGCGGTACACGCTGGCGTAGCGGATGTAGGCCACCTTGTCGAGCTTCTTGAGCTCGCGCATCACCATCTCGCCGATGTGGCTCGACGGGATCTCGCGCAGGCCCAGGTTGAGCAGCTTTTCCTCGATGCGCTCCATGGCCGCGTCCACCTGCTCCGTGCTCACGGGGCGCTTGCGCAGTGCAATGGCAAACGAGCCCTGGAGCTTGGCGCGCGAATACTCGGTGCGCCGCCCGTCCTTCTTCACCACGCTGGGGAAGTTCACCTCCGGCCGCTCGTAGGTGGTGAAGCGCTTGCCGCAGGAGGCGCAGCGCCGCCGGCGCCGGATGAAGTCCCCGTCCTCCGAGGCGCGGGTCTCCACGACCTGCGTCTCCGGGTGGCTGCAGAAGGGGCACTTCATGGGCGCGGGCGGGCCGGGGGTGTGCTCAGCGGTAGACCGGGAAGCGGCTGGTCAGGGCGTGCACCTTGGCGCGCACGGCCTCGATGTGGGCTGCGTCGCGCGGGTGGTCGAGCACGTCGGCGATCAGGTGCGCCGTGGCGCGAGCTTCCTCGTCCTTGAAGCCGCGCGTGGTCATGGCGGGCGTGCCCACGCGGATGCCGCTGGTCACCATGGGCTTCTCGGGGTCGTTGGGGATGGCGTTCTTGTTGATCGTCATGTGCGCCTGGCCCAGCACGGCCTCGGCCTCCTTGCCGGTGATGCCCTTGGCGCGCAGGTCCACCAGCATCACATGGCTTTGCGTGCCGCCGCTGACGATGCGCAGGCCGCGCGCGGTCAGCGTCTCGGCCACGATGCGCGCATTGGTCACCACCTGTTGCTGGTAGGCCTTGAATTCGGGTTGCAGCGCTTCCTTGAAGGCCACGGCCTTGGCGGCGATCACGTGCATCAGCGGGCCGCCTTGCAGGCCGGGGAAGATGGCGCTGTTGATCGCCTTCTCGTGCTCGGCCTTCATTAGGATGATGCCGCCGCGCGGGCCGCGCAGGCTCTTGTGCGTGGTGCTGGTGACCACATCGGCGTGCGGCACGGGGTTGGGGTACACACCGGCGGCGATCAGGCCCGCGTAGTGGGCCATGTCCACCATGAAGATCGCGCCCACGTCCTTGGCCACCTTGGCGAAGCGGGCGAAGTCGATGTGCAGGCTGTAGGCCGAGGCGCCGGCGATGATGAGCTTGGGCTTGGTTTCGTGCGCCTTTTTTTCCATCGCGTCGTAGTCGATGGCTTCGTTGGCGTCGAGGCCGTAGGAGACCACGTTGAACCACTTGCCCGACATGTTCAGCGGCATGCCGTGCGTCAGGTGGCCGCCTTCGGCCAGGCTCATGCCCATGATGGTATCGCCGGGCTTGAGGAAGGCCAGGAACACGGCCTCGTTGGCCGAGGCGCCGCAGTGCGCCTGCACGTTCGCGGCCTCGGCGCCGAAGAGCTGCTTGACGCGGTCGATGGCGAGCTGCTCGGCCACATCGACGTATTCGCAGCCGCCGTAGTAGCGCTTGCCGGGGTAGCCCTCGGCGTATTTGTTGGTCAGCTGCGTGCCCTGGGCCCACATGACGGCGGGCGAGGCGTAGTTTTCGCTGGCGATGAGTTCGATGTGCTCTTCCTGGCGCTTGTTTTCGGCCTGGATGGCGGCAAAGAGTTCGGGGTCGGTCTGTTCGACGAGGATGTTGCGGTGGTACATGGCAGTCCTTTTTGCATTGGAATCCCTTGGAGAAACAAGGGCTGCCCAGGCGAACGGCTCAAACGCGGCGGGGTGGATGGCCCGGGCGGTACGCTCCCCAGTGGTTCGCAGGACGGTCGTCCAGCCGGTTTCCACGTCAGCGGCAGGCTCCGTGGGAGCCCGCGCCTATCGCCAGTCGCGTACCCCGCTAGTGTAACGCCGCGGCCCGGGCCGGGTCAGGCGGCGCGCCGGTTCTCAGAACTCCGACGGGGAGAGCAGGGCCACTTTCTCCGTGGCCGCCTGCGTGCTGGCTCCCGCGGCCGGTGCCGTGGCAGCCGGGGCCGGCTTGACCTGCGCCTTGGTCGAGAGCAGGGGTGCGGGCACAGGCTGCGTTGCGGGTACGGCGCGCCCCGTGGCGGCCACCTGGCGCAGGCGGTAGTGCTCGGCCAGCACCTTGTTGGCGTAGCCGCCGTCCTGCTCCGGGTCGCTGGCGCCCACGTAAAAACGCAGCCCGCCTTCGACCGAACCGGCGCGCGCAATGCATTCCTGGAGCACCTTGACCCCCACGCGCAGATTGGTCACGGGGTCGAAGGCCGTGAGCTTGCCGCCCATGGGTTCGTATTTGTCGGTGTGCACGCGCGTCATCACCTGCATCAGGCCCTGGGCGCCCATGGGGCTTTGGGCGAAGGGGTTGAAGCGCGACTCGATCGCCATGACGGCGAGGATCAGGGTGGGGTCGAGCTTGGCGCGCGTGCCCAGCTCGAAGGCTTCGGCCACCAGCAGGCCCAGGGGCTCGGGTGCCACGCGGTACTTCTTGCTGAGCCAATAGGCCACGCGCGCCTGTTCCTTGGGCAGTTCCTGGGGGTTGAGCGCCAGCGTGCGCTCGCTGGGCTCGAGCAGATCCTCGGCCAGGTCGGCCGGCTCGGCGGGTGCGGCCTGGCGGGCCAGCAGCCAGTCCGTGAGCCGGGATTCCCCGGCCATGCGCAGGTCGGGACGGGCCGTCAGTGCAATGACGGCCATGGCCACGGCCAGGCCCAGGAGGGCGAAGCCGTTGTGGGTGAGGTGCACAAGTCCATGTGCCACGGTCGCGGCAACGGAGCGTAGCCCGGAGACCATTTTTTCTGTCGCTGTCATAGCTTTCCTTTCTGGTGCAAACCCCCCGGTGATCCGGGCCTGAGGCCATGCGGAGGCGGGCAGGGGTCGCTTGGATTGGTACGCCATCGAGTCCGGGCCATGGTGCGGTGTGGGGCCCTGGGACTGACTTCGCCGAAGAGGGCGGCGGGTGAGGGTTACTACTGATGTTTCAGAAGTTGGCGGATTCTAGGAGGGCATTAAATTCATAGTCAACACTAACGAAAAACTATGTAATACAAATAAATAATATAAAAACTGTTCAAAAATACAGTTTTCTGGCGTTTTCCCCCCGAAGGCTGCCGTGGTGGGTGGAGAGCCCTGCCCAATTTTCAATCGACCGCCGATTGATGATTGATGCCCTGATTTGTTCTTCCGGGCGTTCTTTGTTAAGGTGTCATTGCCTCTTCATTGCAGGCATCGCCGAAAGAAGCAAAGCCCGCTGCCCGTGCATTCAGTGCCAGAGTAGACAGAGCGCCGCGCTTCCCAGGCAACTCCCTGGGGGCAATACCTTGTCCCCTGCAGCATGGACTTCTAACCTCCATGCCGCAACCGATGGCACAGACCGTTGCGTCAGCCGTCAAGCCCGGAGGGGCGGCATTGCGCTGCTTCTCCGGGCTTTCTGTTTTTTACAGTGCGGCACACGCCTTCCCGATGGTTTTCTGGTGCAATCCGGGGCAGGTGCCCCAAGGCGCCATGCCCGCGAGCGCATGGCGCCGTCCGCAGGGGCCAAGACGTTCAAGGCCGGATTTTCATGTTCTCATTTCACACGAAGCCATGGGTTCTGCGCGTCGCAGGGGCCATGGCAGCGCTGCTGCTGCTCTGGGCCGTGGCCTGGCTGGCGGTGCCCTGGCTGGTGCGCAGCCAGGGCGAACGCCTGGGCAGCGAGGCATTGGGCCGCCAGGTCACCATAGGCCGCGTGGAGTTCCAACCCTGGTCGCTGGAGCTCACCATCCACGATCTCGCCATTGCGGCGGCCAATGGCCAGGGCACGCAACTGGCCGTGCGGCGCATCCATGCGGATGCCGACGCCGAGTCCCTGCTGCGCCTGGGGCCCGTGCTCGACGCCCTGGAGATCGATGGGCCGGTGCTGCACCTGACGCAGCGCAGCGCAGGCCACTACGATATTGACGACATCCTCGCGCGCTTGACGGCGTCCGGGGACCAGGCGCCCCAGGGCAAGCCGTGGCGCTTTGCGCTCTACAACATTGCCGTGCACGGCGGCGCGGTGGATTTTGCCGACGACACGGTGCAGCGCACCCACACCGTGCGCGACCTGGAGCTGGGCATCCCCTTTCTGAGCAACCTGGAGTCCCAGCGCGCCGTCAAGGTGCTGCCGCATCTGGCCTTCAAGCTCAATGGCAGCGCCTTTGAATCCACGGCCGAGGCCACGCCCTTTCTGGCCAGCCGCAAGACCGAAGCGCGTTTGCGCCTCACCGGTTTCGACCTGGCGCCTTTCCAGGACTACCTGCCCCGGAGCCTGCCCGCCCGGCTGCAAGCCGGCGTGCTCGATGTGGACCTGGCCCTGGCCTTCGAGCAGCACCCAGGCGCGGCCCTGCACCTGCGCGGTAGCGTGCAGGCGCGCGGCGTGCGCCTGGCGGGCCGCCATGGGCACACGCTGCTCGATCTGGAAAGCGCCGATGCCCGCATTGCCGACATGGAGCCCCTGGCGGGGCGGCTGCAATTGGCCTCGGCGGGAGCGGCCGTGCGCGCGCTGGCCATCGACGGCGGCGCTGCCGATGCCCCGGTGCCGCAACTGAGCGGGCGCCTGGCGGCCGAGGATCTGGAGCTGTCCTGGCAGGCGGAGGCCACCGTGGCGCGGCTTAGCCGCCTGTCGCTCGACGGCCTGGCCCTGGACTGCCCGCCGCAGGCGGCCTGTGCCGGGGCCGGTGTGCCGGGCATCGCCATGCGCAGCAAGAGCAGCCTGGCAGAAATCAAGGTCCTGCGCGCCGAGGAGATCCGCCTGGACACGCGCCAGCGCGCGCTGCAGGTGGGCCGCGTGGTCCTCACCCAGCCGCGGGCCCTGGTGGAGCGTGATGCGCAGGGGCGCTGGATGGCCGAGCACTGGCTGGGCGGCGCCCCGGAGGCGGCCCCGGCGGCCGGCGCGCCCGCCGCCCCCTGGAATGCGCATTTCGGCGCCGTAGAGGTCGATGGCGGCGCCATCGCCCTGCGCGATGCGCTGCCCGAGCGCCCGGTGGTGCTGAGCGTGGCGGCCCTGCGCCTGCGTCTGGCGGACTTTGCGCCCCTGGGGGCGCAGCCAGCGCCCCTGGAGCTGGCCGCGCGCATCGCCGCAGGGCGCACCGAGCCCGGCCGGCTGGAGTACACCGGCACGCTGCGCATGGCGCCGCTGGCGGTGCAGGGCCGGGTGCTGGCGCAGCGCCTGCCGCTGCACGCGCTGGAGCCCTACGTGGCCCAGGCGCTCAACGTGCGCGTGCTGCGCGCCGACGGCAGCTTCCAGGGCACGGTGCGCTATGCCGCTGAAGACGCGGGGCCGGCCCTGCGCGTGCAGGGCGATGCCTCGCTCGATGACCTGCGCGTGCGCTCGGCCCTGCTCACGCGGCCCTCCGGCGCCCAGGCCGCCCGCGTGGATCGCAGGCTGGCGCCGCCGGAAGACCTGCTGCACTGGAAATCCCTGGGCCTGCGCGGCGTGGACGTGGAACTGGCCCCGGGCCGCGCCACGCAGGTCCAGGTGCGCGAGACGGCGTTGAGCGATTTTTTTGCGCGCGTGATCGTGCAGGACAACGGCCGCATCAATCTGCAGGACCTGCTGCGCCAGTCCGAACCGGCCGCAGGGCCGTCCACTGCCACGGCGGCGCCACCGGCACCGCCACCGTCCGTGCGCTTCGGCCCCATGGCGCTCACGGGCGGTACGGTGCGCTTTTCCGACTATTTCATCCAGCCCAACTACTCGGCAGACCTGAGCGAGCTCACTGGCCGGCTCAGCGCGTTCTCCTCGGAGCCCGCCGCCGCCGGTGCGGCGCCCGCCATGGCGGACCTGGAGCTGCGCGGCCGTGCCGAGGGCACGGCAACACTGGAGATCACCGGCCAGCTCAATCCCCTGGCCCGGCCGCTGGCGCTCGCCATCACGGGCAAGATGCGCGACCTGGAACTGCCGCCGCTCTCGCCCTACACCATCAAGTACGCCGGCCATGGCATAGAGCGCGGCAAGCTGAGCATGGACGTGAACTACCGCATCCAGCCCGACGGCCAGCTCACGGCCAGCAACAAGCTCGTGCTGCAGCAGCTCACCTTTGGCGAGCCGGTGGAGGGCGCTCCCGCCAGCCTGCCCGTGCGCCTGGCCACGGCCCTGCTGGCCGACCGCCAGGGCGTCATCGACCTGGACCTGCCCATCAGCGGCTCGCTCAACGACCCCGAGTTCCGCCTCGGGCCGGTGATCTTCAAGATCATCGGCAATCTGGTCATGAAGGCCGTGACGGCGCCGTTCGCGCTGCTGTCCAGTGCCTTGGGCGGCGCAGCCGAGCCGGGCACGGTGGCCTTTGCCCCTGGCAGCGCGCAATTGGACGATGCCGCACGCGCAAGCCTGGACAAGGTGGCCCAGGCCTTGATCGACCGCCCGGCGCTCACGCTCACGGTGGTGGGCGAGGCCCGGCTCGCCGACGAGCGCGAGGCCTGGAAGCAGGCCCAGTTGCAGCAGTGGCTGCTGGCGCAGAAGCGCCGTAACGCCCTGCGCAGCGGCCAGGATGGCGCCAGCGTGCAGGTGGTGACCGCCGAGGAGGCCCCCGTCCTGCTCAAGGAGGTGTACCTGCGCGCCGACATTGCCAAGCCGCGCAATCTCGTGGGCATGGCCAAGGACTTGCCGCAATCCGAGATGCAGGCCTTGCTGCTGGCCAGCATGGCGGTGCCCGAGGACGCCATGCGTACGCTGGCGGTCGCGCGCGGCGTGGCCGTCCAGGACTATCTGGCAGCACGCCAGGTGCCGTCCGGCCGCCTCTTCCTCGGTGCCGAGGTGACGCGTCCCGAGGGCGAGGGATGGAGCCCGCGCGCACGCCTGACGCTGGCAGCGAAATAGCCCCCCGCGGGAGGCTGGCAAATCCCGGCGAGAATAGAGGCCTGTCCCCGGCATGCTTTTCTTGCTGCCGGGGCTGTTTCCCTTGAGTCATCCATGTTTTCTTTTTCTTCCCGCAGCAAAATGTCCGATGCACCTGAAGCGACCCCGGCCCCGGCTCCGGCCAAGACCTCCGAGCCGCATCCGCTCGATGCGCTGACGGGCGGCGCCTTCTCTGCCGCCACCTCGGGCGAGCGCGCCGCGCGCGTGCGCGACTGGCTGGCCCAAGAGCCCTCACCCGAGCAACTGCAGGAGGTGTTCAAGGAGCTGAGCGTGCGCGACAAGGGCGCGGCCCGCGCCATCCGCGAGCGCATCGACGAACTCAAGCGTGCCAAGAACCAGGAGGCCATCGCCGCCGAATGGGCTGACAAGGCGCAGGCCTTGCTGGACGCGCCGCGCCTGAACATTGCCGACGCCATGGCCTGGCAGCGCGACGCAGCCAAGGCCGGCGCGCCGCTCTCGCGCGAGCCCCTGGCCGCGCTCAAGACCGCGCTGGCCGAGCGCGTCAAGGTGATCGAAGACCTGCAGCACCGCGTGCAGGTGCAGCGCGAGGCCGCAGTCCTGCTGGCCCAGCGCATCGAGGTGCTGTCCACCAAGCCCTGGACCGACGCCCAGGCGGCGCTGGACCTGCTGCGCGCCGACGTGGGGCGCTGGCAGGAGCAGGCCCAGGAACTGACCGGTGATGCGAGCTGGGCCAGCGTGGAAGCGCGCTTCCCGCCCTTGCTCGACGCCTCGCGCAGCCAATTGCTCGTGGTGTGGGAGGCATTCGAGGCGGCGCTGGGCCAGGCCGTGGCGGCCGCGGCCGATCCCCAGGCCCCGCTGCCGCCCGTGCCCGTGTGGGCCGACGAGCTGCGCGCCGCGCGCGGCCTGCCCACGGAGGCGGATGCCGTCGCAGCCGCTGCTGCAGCGGCCAAGCCGCCCCGGCCCAAGGTCGATCCGGCCGTGGTCGAGAAGGCCCAGCAGGCGGTGCGCGCGGCCCTGGCCACGCTGGAGGCGGAAACCGCCGAAGGGCATGGCAAGGCCAGCATGGGCGCGTCCGCGCAACTGCGCGCCGTGCTCAAGGTGCATGGCCGGCACATCGACGCCGCGCTGGAGCAGCAGGTCCACCAGGCCCTGGTGGCCGCGGGCGAGTTGCAGGGCTGGCAGCGCTGGAGCGCCGACCAGGTGCGCGAGGAGCTCGTCGCCAAGGCCGAGGGCCTGCTGCAGCGTCCCGAGGGCCAGGCCCTGGGCGGACGCAAGATGCAGGAGACCCTGCGCCAGCTGCGCGAGCAGTGGAAACAGGCCGACCAGGGCGGCCCGGCCAACCATGCGCTGTGGCGCAAGTTCGACGAGGCCTGCAATGCGGCGCACAAGGTCGTCGAAGCCTGGCTGAGCAAGGTCCGCGCCGAGGCCGCCGAGCACAAGGCTGCCCGCCTGGCATTGATCGAGGAGCTGCAGGCCTGGTCTGCCGCGCAGGCCGCCAGCACCGATTGGAAGGCACTCGGCCGTGCCCTGCACCAGTTTGCCGAGCGCTGGCGCGAGGGCGGCCACGTGGGCGAAAAAGTGTTTGCCGAACTGCAGCCGCTGTGGAAGCAGGCCTTCGCCCAGGCCAGCGCACCGCTCGAAGCGGCGCAAAAGGAGAGCCTGGCACGCCGCCACGCCATGATCGAGGAGGCCACCGCCCTGGGGGCCGCGGCCCCGCTGCGCATCGACGCCATCAAGCAGTTGCAGCAGCGCTGGCAGGCCGAGGCGCAGGCCGTACCGCTCGAGCGCCGGCATGAGCAAAAGCTCTGGGATGCCTTCCGCAAGCCCATCGACGAGGCCTTCCAGCGCAAGGGCAGCGAGCGCGAGCGCGCGGCCACCGAACTGAGCGCACGCGACCGCGCCGTGCTCGAAGCCTCCAAGGCCCTGGACGCCGCCAGCGCCAGCGGCGATGCACAGCAGATCCGCCACGCCATGCAGGCCCTGGAAGAGGCGCTGCGCCAGCAGGCGCATGCCGCCGAATCCGAAGAAAAAACCGTGCAAACGCCCGCTGAGCAAGCGCCGGAGGCTACAGAAAGTGAAGCGCCGCAAACCGCGGCCCCGAAGGCCGCCGGCGCACGCCCCGTGGTGGCCGTGCGCGGCGATGACCGACCGGGCATGAAGCGCGATGCCGTGCCGGCACCCGGTGCGCGACCCGGCCGTCCGGGCGAGCGGCGTGATGGCCGTCCCGGCCGCCCGGAGGGCCGCGGTGAGCGCGCGGGGCGTCTGGGCGAGCGGCCGATGCGCGAGGAGCGTGGCCCGCGCCTGGGTGATGCGGCCTTCCGTGCCCAGCGTGACGCCATGGAGCATGCGCAGGCGGCCCTCAAGCGGCTGGCGGCGCAGGCCCATGGCGAGGCCCTCACGCAATTGCTGACCGCCTGGGAGCAGCGCGACCCGGCGCAACTGCCCGGCACCCAGGAACTGGGAGGGCGCGTGGCGCCTGCAGTGCGCAGCGCCTGGGTGCAGGCCTTGTCCGGTGCGCCGGCCGGGGATGCGGCCGAGGCGCTGCTGCGCCTGGAGATGGCCGCCGAACTGCCTACCCCGGCAGAACACCTGCCCGCGCGCCGTGCGCTGCAATTGCAATTGCTCACGCGCCGCAACGACCCGGCACCGGCCCAGACCTGGGGCCAGGATGCCGCGCGCGTCCTGGCCAGCGCCAGCGATGCGGGCAGTGCGCGCCGCCTGCAGGCGGTGCTCAAGGTGCTGTTGCGCAAGTAAGCCCCTGCCTGCAAGCCCGCAAGGGCTTGCAGGTCGCCCCCGGGCGAGGCGGGGAGGCGGGGAGGCGCCACAAAGAGCCAAAGAAAAAGGCCGTTGCATGTGCAACGGCCTTTGCTGTTTGGTGCCCAGGAGAGGACTCGAACCTCCACGGAGTTACCCGCTAGTACCTGAAACTAGTGCGTCTACCAATTCCGCCACCTGGGCATTTCAGGATTTTCAAATTGTATAGCAAGAAAGCGTCTTCCTGAAACTGTTTGCGCTTTATTGCTGAGAAAAAAGCCGCTGGGGGAGCGGCTTTTCGTTAAACTTGGTGCCCAGGAGAGGACTCGAACCTCCACGGAGTTACCCGCTAGTACCTGAAACTAGTGCGTCTACCAATTCCGCCACCTGGGCATTTCAGGAAAGACCAACATTGTATAACAAAAAATTGAACTCCCGCACGCAATCTTCGCCTTCCGCCGACGAAATCGAAGGCACCGTGCAGGGTCACCGCGACGGCCACGGTTTCGTGGTGCGTGACGATGGCCAGGCCGATATCTATCTCCCTCCCAACGAAATGCGCGCCGTGCTGCACAAGGACCGCGTGCGCGCCCGCATCGTGCGCCAGGACCGGCGCGGCCGGCCCGAAGGGCGCGTGGTCGAGATCGTCGAGCGCCCCGCCCAGCCCATCATCGGGCGCCTGCTGCAGGAGGGCGGCGTCTGGATCGTCGCCCCCGAGGACAAGCGCTACGGGCAGGACATTCTCATCCCCGCGGGCGCCCTGAGCAGCGCACGCACGGGGCAGGTCGTGGTGGTCGAGCTCACCGAGCCGCCGGCCCTGTTCGGGCAGCCCGTGGGCCGCATTACCGAGGTGCTGGGCGAGGTCGATGACCCCGGCATGGAGATCGAGATCGCGGTGCGCAAGTACGCCGTACCGCACGTGTTCTCCGAGGCCTGCCTGGCCGAGGCGGGTGCGCTGCCCGACAAGGTGCGCGCGCGCGACAAGAAGCAGCGCATCGACCTCACCGACGTGCCGCTGGTGACCATCGACGGCGAGGACGCGCGCGACTTCGACGATGCCGTGTACTGCGAGCCGGCAAAGATAGGGCGCAGCAAGGGCTGGCGCCTGCTGGTGGCGATTGCCGATGTGAGCCACTACGTGCAGACCGGCAGCGCCATCGACGTCGATGCCTACGACCGCGCCACCAGCGTGTACTTTCCGCGCCGCGTGATTCCCATGCTGCCCGAGAAGCTGTCCAACGGCCTGTGCTCGCTCAACCCGGACGTGGAGCGCCTGTGCATGGTGTGCGACATGCTGATCACAGCCAAGGGTGAGATCCACGCCTACCAGTTCTACCCGGCGGTGATGTTCAGCCATGCGCGTCTGACCTACACCGAGGTGGCGGCCATCCTGACGAACACACGCGGCCCCGAGGCCGAGCGGCGGCGCGCGCGCGTGGCCGATCTGCTGCACCTGCACGACGTGTACCGTGCGCTGCTCGCGGCCCGCCAGCAGCGCGGCGCGGTGGATTTCGAAACCACCGAGACGCAGATCGTGTGCGACGACAACGGCCACATCGAGAAGATCGTGCCGCGCGTGCGCACCGAGGCCCACCGGCTGATCGAGGAGGCCATGCTGGCCGCCAACGTGTGCAGCGCCGACTTCATCGCCCAGAGCGGCCAGAGCGGCCTGTTCCGGGTGCACGAAGGCCCCACGCCCGAGAAGCAGGACATCCTGCGCAGCTACCTCAAGGCCATGGGGGTGGGCATGTCGATCAGCGAGAACCCCGCGCCCGCGGAGTTCCAGGCCATTGCCGAAGCCACCAAGGAACGGCAGGACGCGCAGCAGATCCACACCATGCTGCTGCGCTCCATGCAACAGGCCATCTACACCCCGGTCAACAGCGGCCACTTCGGCCTCGCGTTCGAGGCGTACACCCATTTCACCAGCCCGATCCGGCGCTATCCCGACCTGCTGGTGCACCGGGTGATCAAGGCGGCCCTGGCCGGCGAGCGCTACCGGCTGCCCGCGCTGCCGACGCCCGGCGAGGCCCATGCCAAGCTCGCGCGGCGCCTGGCCGCGCGCGTGCAGGAGCCTGGGCAGCGCCCGCGCAAGGCAACGGGCAGCGTATCGGCGGTCGAAATGCAGGCCTGGGAGGCCGCCGGCCTGCACTGCAGCGCCAACGAGCGCCGCGCCGACGAGGCCAGCCGCGACGTCGAGGCCTGGCTCAAGTGCAAGTACATGCGCGAGCACCTGGGTGAGGAATTCAGCGGCGTGGTGTCGGCGGCGACGAGCTTCGGCATCTTCGTGACCCTGGATGCCATGTACGTCGAGGGCCTGGTGCACATCACCGAGCTGGGCGAGGAGTATTTCCGCTTCGACGAGGCGCGCCAGGAACTGCGCGGCGAACGCACGGGCACGCGCTATGCGATAGGCACGCGCGTGCGCGTGCAGGTCAGCCGCGTGGACCTCGATGGGCGCCGCATCGACTTCCGCCTGGTCCCGGAGACTGGGGCACAGGCACCGGCGCGCTCCCGGGCGGGCAAGGCATCCCGGCAGGCCGAGACCGAAGAGGCCGGAGCCCCGGCGCGCGGCAGGGCCGCCAAGGCCGCCAAAGCCGGGGGGGCGCGGGGAGGGGCGGCGGCACATGCGGCGGCCGGCACCCCGTCCGCGGCCCGGGCCGCACAGCCCGCCGCCAAGGCAGGCCGTTCCGGCGGCAAGGCGGGGGGCAAGAAGGCGTCTTCGTCTCCGGCGCGCTCGGGGCGTGCGCGGCGTTCCTGAGGTGCGCGGCACTGGCCAGGGGCTGGTGGTGTGGCCGCTGGGTCGAAAAAAAGCCTGGCTACGCGGTCCTGGTCCGGCGCCCTCTGTCCCCGTGCGGGAACAGCGTGGCCGGGCTGGGGGCCGTTGGCTGGCTCAAAACGACTCTGGCGGAGCCGGCGTGCCGGTCCGGGAGTCGCCCCACGATGAAACTATTTGGTCAGGATGAGCTTGCCCAGGCGTGTGGTTTGCAGACGGTAGAGCGCGCCGTTGTGGCGGATGGCTACGGCCGTGCCGCCGCGCAGCAGGCGCTCGCTGTCCAGTACCGCGTGCCCGGGGCCGTCCTCCGGGGGGCATGCATCGACCCGCATGGATGCGATCGTGCCAGGCGCCGGGGGCATGCAGGAGTGCGGGGCTGGAAGAGGTGGCATGGATGCGGGCATGGCGGGCGGAGAGTGCGTCATTCAATGACACCAATGATAATCATTATCAATAACATTGTCCAGTGTTCTTGGGGGCCGGCGTGCGGGACCGGTCAGGGCTGCGGGTCGGTGACGAAGCCGATCTTGCGCAGGCCCGCGCGCTGCGCGCTGGCCATGGCCTGGGCGACGCGCTCGTAGCGCACGTCGCGGTCGCCGCGGATATGCAGGTCGGGCTGCGGGTCCTTGGCTCCCTCGGTCTGCAGCAGGGTGCTCAGCTCTTCGTCGCTGACGGCCCCGCCGTTCCAGTGGTAGCTGCCGTCGGCCTTCACGCTCAGGCGGATGGTCTCGGGCTGGATCTGCTCGGGCTGGTTGGCTGCGCGCGGCAGCTCGACCTGGACCGAGTGCTTCATCACCGGCACGGTGATGATGAAGATGATGAGCAGCACCAGCATGACGTCCACCAGCGGCGTCATGTTGATCTCGTTCATCACCTCGTCGGCTTCGTCCTGCGTACCGAAGGCCATGGTCACTGCCCTTTCTTGAGTGCGCGCACATTGGCCGCATCGTCCGCAGAGCCCACGCGGGCGCCGGTGACGAAATACGCGTGCAGGTCATAGGCGAAGCTGTTGAGCCGCGCGAGGATGTACTTGTTGCCGCGCACCAGCGCGTTGTAGCCCAGCACGGCAGGAATGGCCACGGCCAGGCCCAGGGCGGTCATGATCAGGGCTTCGCCGATCGGTCCGGCCACCTTGTCGATGGTGGACTGCCCGGAGGTGCCTATGGCCAGCAGGGCATGGTAGATGCCCCAGACGGTGCCGAAGAGGCCGACGAAGGGTGCGGTGGAGCCCACCGAGGCCAGGATGGCCAGGCCCGACTGCAGGCGCGCGGTGAAGGTGTCGATGGAGTTGCGCATGCAGCCCTTGATCCAGTCGCTCACGTCCAGGCTGTCGTGCAACTGGGCCTTGGTCGCGCGGTGGTGGGCGGCTGCTTCCCGCCCCTCGATGGCCAACTGGCGGAAGGGGTTGGCCGGGTCGTCGCCCAGGCGGTTGAGGCCTTCGGCCAGATCGTTGCTGTGCCAGAAGACCGGCACGGCGCGCGCCTGCTTCTTGAAGCGCACGATATCCAGCGCCTTGATGACGATGACGATCCACGACGCCAGTGACATGCCCAGCAGCAGAACGGCCACGGCGCGTGTGACGAAATCACCCTGGGCCCAGAGGTTGGCGAGGCCGAATTGCGTATCCATGGGAAAGAACTCCTGAAAATTATTCGAGAACGAAGTTGATGGGCACGAGGTACCACATGGCCTCGGGCACGCCGTTGCGCTTGCCGGGCACGAACTTCCACCGTGCCACGGTGTCCTGGGCCTGGCGGTCGAGGCGCTCGAAGCCGCTGGAGCGGTTGATTTCGATTTTTTGCGGCAGGCCGTCCGTGCCTATGAACACGCGCAGCACCACCTTGCCCTGCTCGCCCATGCGCTTGCTGATGGCCGGGTAGGCCGGTGCCGGGTTCTGCAGGTAGGCGGCGCTGCTCGACGGCAGTTCGATCTGGGGCGCCGCTGGTGCTGCCGGGGCCGCAACCGGGGCAGCGGCAGGGGTGGCGGCGGCTGTGAGGGGCGCGGCCGGTGCAGGATCGGGCGGCGCAGGGCTGACCGGCACGGCGTCGGGCGATGGAGCGCGGTCGGCCAGCGGCACAGGCTGGGGTGCGGGGCGCGGGGGCGGTGCCTTGGCCTGGGGGGGGCGCTGGGGTTGGACGGCTGGCTTGGGCGGCGGCTCGGCCTGGGCGGCGGGGGCGGGCGGTGCGATGTATTGCGCCAGCAGCGTCACGGGCACGATGACTTCCACCGCGCGGCGCAGCAGGCCCGTCTGCAGCGCCCACAGCGCCGCGACGTGCAGCAGCACCACGCCGGTGGCGATCAGGGTGTTGCGGCTCCATCCCCGGGACGGCGCGAAGTGGTCGTGCATGGACATAAAAATGATAGCTGCTCGCGCAATGCTGTATTGCGTTAGAGGTCGATTTGATCCAAAAAAATCAGGGGCGCAACACCCAGCATGCAGAGCCGACGACGATCAACAGGCCTGCCAGCAAGATGGTCACGAATGCCATGGGCGCTCCATTCCCCAGGCCGATTCGATGCGGGCGATATCGGTATTGTGCGGCAGGGTTTGCATGGGCTTTATTGTAAATGAGAATCTGTATTATTTGCAATGTGTGCGCCGGAAAGTTCCGCCCCGGATTCAGGTGTCGGCCCACATGCGCAGCAGGTTGTGGTAGGTGCCCGTCAGGGCCACGGTTTCCGGCGAGTCGCCGTGCTGCCCGCGCAGGCGCAGCAGGGCCATGTCCATCTCGTAGAGCAGGCGGCGCTGCTCGTCGCTGCGCACCATGCTCTCGACCCAGAAGAAGCAGGCCATGCGGTGCCCGCGCGTGACGGGGCGCACCTGGTGCACGCTGGTGCCGGGGTAGATGACGGCATGGCCTGCGGGCAGCTTCACGCGCTGTTCGCCGAAGGTGTCGGCGATGCAGAGTTCGCCGCCCTCGTATTCCTCGGGATCGGACAGAAAAACGGTGCAGGAGATGTCGGTGCGCAGCCGCTCGCGGCGTCCGGGCATCTGGCGGATGGAGGCATCGACATGGTCGCCATAGTGGTTGGCGGCGCCGCCGTAGCGGTTGATGCGCGGCGGGAAGACCCGTTTGGGCAGCGTGGCGGTGAGAAACAGCGCGCTGCGGTCCAGCGCTGCCAGCACCATGGCCGATATCGCCTGCGCCGCTTCGCAGTCGCGCGGCAACTGCTCGTTGTTCTTGGCCAGGCGCGCCTGCGGGCCGGCACTGTCGCTGCCGTCCGCCCAGGGGGCGCTGGCGAGCCGTTGCCGGGCGTTCTGCAGGTCGGTGGGCGAGAGGAGGTGGGGCAGGGTGAGCAGCATGGCGGAGCGCAAACAACCGCCCCGGGGCGGGGCGGCAAACCTTGGAGTGAGGGTGGGGCGGTCAGAACTTGATGCTGGCCGTGATCTGGAAGACGCGGCCCGCGCCGGGCACATAGTGGCCGCTGTACACCGCATCGGCATAGAGCTTGTTGGTCACGTTCGTCAGATTGGCCTTGAGCGAGAAGTTTTCGCTGATGGTGTACTCGGCCATCAGGTCGGCGGTCACGTAACCGGGCACCTCCCAGCCGGGATTGCGGTTGGGCGTCTGCGCGCTGCGGAAGTTCAGGCCGCCGCCCACGCGCAGTTGCGGCGTGAGCTGGTAGGTGGTCCAGAAGGTACCGCTGTGGCGTGGCGTGAGCGAGGGACGGCTGCCCTGGCCTTCGGCGCCTTGCGCGCCGATGTCGATCTTAGCGCTGGGCATCCACATGTAGGAGCCATAGACCTCCCACCGGGGCGTGATGCGGCCCGTGATGTCGATCTCTGCGCCCGCGGCATGGCGCTTGCCCGACAGCACGGCGATGTTCAGATCGGGATCGACGTTGCGCTCGTGCAGCTTGGTCGAGTGGAACAGGGCCAGGCGCGTGGTGAAGCGCTTGTCTGCCGAGTCGATCTTGGCGCCGATCTCGATGTTGCGGCTCGATTCGGGCGGTGTGTCCACGGTCTGCGGGCTGTACGAATAGGTGTCGCCCGAGGTGTTGAACGAGGTGCCGTACGAGAAGTGGTAGGACTGCAGAGGCGTGGGCTGGTAGAGCACGCCGAAACGCTTGCTCCACTCGGAGATTTTCTGGCGGTACGCGGTGGTGGTGACGGGGCCTGGGGCGGTGTTCGGAATACCGAAGGTGTTGTAGCGGCCGTCCATGCTGTCGTAGCGCAGGCCGCCGAGCAGCTTCCAGTGCGGTGCTACCTGCACCAGGTCTTGCGCATACACGCCCCAGCCCTTTGCGTCGAAATCGCTCGAGGTGCGCAGCACGCGGCCGGCCTCGTTGACGGTGGCGCCGTCGTTGGGCGTGCCGACCGTGGTGCTGGGCTTGCTGATGTCGATGCCGCCCTGTGCCGCGTTGCGGGCCGCGTAGACGCGCTTCTTCTCCTGCGCGAAATCGGCCCCCGCCAGCAGCTCGTGGCGCACGCCCAGGGCCTCGAACTTGTTGCTGAAGTCGCTCTGCAGGTGCACGGTATCCATGTCCTGCATCTTCAGGTGGTTGCCCCGGGTCAGGCTCGTGCCAGGGCCGAAGTTCGACAGGTTGGCGGCGATGCCGCCGGGCTGCTGTGCGGCCGCCGCCAGGCGCACGGCGCCCGCACGTTGGTCACGCTCGAAGCTGCCCACGCGCAACTGGGTCTTGAGTTCGCCCTGACCGTCGAAGCGGTGCACATGCTGCAGTGTGGCCATGCTGGCGGTGCCGGCGTTGTAGTCGCTGGCGGCGCCGTAATAGGCTGCCGGGTCCAGCGGCAGCATGGTGGTGTCGCTGACCTGCGACGTGGCCGTACGGCGGATCCAGGGCAGGCCATAGTTCATGCCGTTGTCGTTGTCCAGGTGGTAGAGGCTGAGGGCGAATTCGTCGCGCGTGCCGACGCCCCAGGCGTAGCTGGCAGCGATGCCTTTTTTCTCTATGCTGCTGCCCGCGCCGTTGTTGTCGGCGGTGGTGCTCATGGCGTTGATGCGCAGCGCGGCGTTGTCGCCGGTGTGGATGTTGAAATCGCCCGTGGCGCGGCGGTACTGGTGGCTGCCCAGCGTGAGGTCCACCTGGTGCGCGTCGATGAGGCGCGGGGCTTTGCTCACCTGGTTGACCGCGCCGCCCGTCGAGCCGCGGCCGAACAGCATGGAGGCCGAGCCGCGCAGCAATTCCACGCGGTCGAGGTTGAAGGTGTCGCGGTCGTAAAAGGCGGGGTCGCGCATGCCGTCGATGAACATGTCGCCCGTGCTCTGCAATGCGAAGCCGCGCAGGCGGATGTCTTCCTCGCCGCCCTCGGCGGCCAGGAAGGTGATGCCGGCGGTGTTCTTGAGCGCTTCCTTGACGGTATCGAGATTGCGGTCATCGATCAGGCGCTCCGTCACCACCGTGACCGATTGGGGAATGTCGCGCAGTTGCTGCCGGCCCTTGCCGATGGTGGTCTCGGTGGCGCGCACGCTGTCCTTGCCCTCGGGCGCCGCGGCCTGTTCCTTCACCGTGATGGTGGCCAGGGATGTTTCTCCAGGGCTGGCGGTCTGGGCTTGTGCGCCCACCGATGCGGCCAGCATCAGCGCGCCCAAGGGAAGGAGCGCAGCGGGCGCCGGATGCCGTGGAGAGAGGGTTGTTTGCCGCGCGGTACTGCGGCGCTGAGTGCGTTGATGTGCCAAGGAGGCCTCCGTCGGATGGTGCTAAGCGAAAGCGCCGCCCAAAAAGGCGGTGCCAGGATCAGGCGAGGGCAGTGGCTGGCGTGAGCGTGGCTGTGCATCGCACGCGTCAATCTTAAATTAAATAACAGTCATTCTCATTCGTATTGATGTAATTTCACAACAATCAGGCAAGAAATTTCCGTGCCTGCAGCGTGCGCAGGCAACAAAAAAGCCGGCATGGCCGGCTTGCTGCTGAGGCACAGGTTGTGCTCACTGCACGTGTTTGCCGATCAGGCCGGCCATTTCGAACATGGACACCTGGTCCTTGCCGAAGATGGGCTTGAGCTTGGCATCGGCGTTGATCATGCGCTTGTTGGCGTTGTCCTGCAGTTTGTGTGCCTTGATGTAGACCCACATCTTGCTGATGATCTCCGTGCGGGGCAGCGGCGTGGCACCGACCACGGCGGCCAGGGCAGGGCTGGGCGTGAGCGCCTTCATGAAAGCCGCATTGGGGGTGCGCTTCTTGGCGGGAGCTGCGGCTTGTGCTGTCGTGCTCTTGGCGGGGGCTTTCTTGGCAGTTGCCATCTTGGGTTTTCCTTATGGGGTGTGGTCAATAGCACCAGCGAAAACCTGCATGTCCACTGGCAGGTCGATGCTAACGGTAAAAAAACCGGTTTCCAAGCGGGGAGGGGGGATTTTTGCTTCCTCTTGTTGCTCGACTGCCAAGACGGCCAAGCAATCCAAGGCCGCCAGCCCGGCGGCCGGCGGGTGCGCAGCAGGTCAGTGGCACGCGGCCTGGTTGTTCACGATGCGCCGCAGGGCCTCGGTGCTGAGGATGCGCACATGGCGCTGCTTGACTTCCACGATGCCGTCATCGACGAATTTGGAGAAGGTGCGGCTCACGGTCTCGAGCTTGAGGCCCAGGTAGCTGCCGATTTCCTCGCGTGTCATGCGCAGCACCAGCTCGGACTGCGAGAACCCACGCGCATGCAGGCGCTGCACGAGGTTGAGCAGAAAGGCCGCCAGCCGTTCCTCCGCGCGCATGCTGCCGAGCAGCAGCATCACGCCGTGCTCGCGCACGATCTCGCGGCTCATGATCTTGTGCACATGGTGCTGCAACGCGTTGACCTCGCGCGAGAGCTCCTCGATGCGGTCGAAGGGCATCACGCAGACCTCGGCGTCTTCCAGCGCCACGGCGTCGCAGGTGTGGTGGTCGTTGACGATGCCGTCCAGGCCGATGATCTCGCCGGCCATCTGGAAACCCGTCACCTGGTCACGCCCATCCTCCGTCGCCACGCAGGTCTTGAAGAAACCGGTGCGAATGGCAAACAGCGAGGTGAAGGACTCGCCGTTGCGAAACAGGGTGCTGCCGCGCTTGATCTTGCGCCGCACCGCAACCACATCGTCAATGCGGCGCAGTTGCTCATCGGTCAGGCCGACGGGCATGCACAGCTCGCGCAGATTGCAGTTGGAACAGGCCACCTTGATGGTCTGCGCGTTGACGGCCGTCTGCGGAGACTGTTTCCCGGAGGAAGGTTCCGCTGCATCCGTGTCGGATGGCGACAGGGCGATGGGAATGCGCTGGGAAGGTGACATGCATCAAATTATCGCCTAATCGCGACGCCGGGGAAACCCGGACCGAATGTCGGATGCTTGACCACAATCAAGAGCCTGCCCGCGAATCTGGTGCACATTAGCCCAATCAGTCAGGAACAAGAATGACCATTGTCACGCCCGAATTGCTGACCCGGTACGACATTTCCGGTCCGCGCTACACCTCATACCCCACCGCCGACCGCTTCGTGGATGCTTTCGGCGAGCAGGACTATGTGCTCGCGCTGCAGCAGCGCAGGCAAAGCCCGGTGGGCAAGGCCATGCCCTTGTCCATCTATGTGCACATCCCGTTCTGCGAGTCGCTGTGCTACTACTGCGCCTGCAACAAGATCATCACCAAGCACCACGACCGCGCCGATGTGTACCTGCGCTACCTGAGCCGCGAGATCGATCTGCACACGGCCCATTGCGGTGTCGGGCAGACGGTCAGCCAGGTGCATCTGGGCGGCGGCACGCCGACCTTCCTCTCGGATGAGGGCCTGCGCGATCTCATGGGCATGCTGCGCAGCCAGTTCACCCTGGTGCCGGGAGGGGAATACTCCATCGAGGTGGATCCGCGCACCGTGGACGCCGACCGCCTGGCGGTGCTGGCCGAGCTGGGGTTCAACCGCCTGAGCTTCGGCGTGCAGGATTTCGACCCCGAGGTGCAGAAGGCTGTGCACCGCATCCAGCCTGCCGAGCAGGTGTTCGCACTGGTCGAGTCCGCGCGCAAGATCGGTTTCGATTCGATCAATGTCGATCTGATCTACGGCCTGCCGCGGCAGACCCCTGAATCGTTCGACCGCACTCTGGCCCAGGTCGCGCAGTTGCGCCCGGACCGCATCGCCCTCTATGCCTATGCCCACCTGCCCGAGCGCTTCAAGGCGCAGCGGCGCATCGTCTGGGCGGACCTGCCCATGGCGTCGGCCAAGGTGTCCATGCTGGCGCGTTCGCTCGAAGCCTTCAGCAGCGCGGGCTATGTGTACGTGGGCATGGACCATTTCGCGCTGCCCGACGACGCCTTGGCCGTGGCCAAGCGCCAGGGGCGGTTGCACCGCAACTTCCAGGGCTACAGCACGCAGCCCGACTGCGATCTCATCGGCCTGGGGGTCTCCGCCATCGGGCGCGTGGGCCCCACCTACAGCCAGAATGCCAAGACGCTGGAGGAGTATTACGACCTGATCAACCAGGGGCGCCTGCCCGTGGTGCGCGGCCTGGCCCTCACGCGCGACGATCTGGTGCGCCGCGCGGTCATCATGGCCATCATGTGCCAGGGTGAGCTGGTCTTCGAATCGCTGGAGCAGGCGTGGCTGATCGATGCGCGCAGCTATTTCGCCGCCGAGCTGGAGATGCTGCGCGAGCTGGAGCAGCAGGGCCTGGTGAGCCTGAGCGCCGAAGGCCTGGAGGTGACGGCCATGGGCTGGTATTTCGTGCGTGCCATCGCCATGGTGTTCGACAAGTACCTGCAGGCCGACAAGAGCCGCGCGCGGTTCTCGCGCATCATCTAGCATGCTTTCCTCTCTGGCCGCGACCGCGTTGCTCATGGGGCTCGCGGGCGGCTCGCATTGCCTTGTCATGTGCGCGGCACCCTGCAGCATGGTGGTGTCTTCCGGGGCCTCTGAAGCGGGCGCGCAGCGCGTGCAGTGGCTGCCGCAGGGCAGCCACGCGCGCCGGCTGGCTGCCTGGCATGCCGGCCGCCTGCTCGGCTATGGCATGGCCGGGGCGCTTGCCGCCGTGGCCATGCAAAGCCTGGCCTGGCTGACGCAGCACGCCACGGCGCTGCGCCCGGTGTGGACGTTTTTCCATGTGGCCGTGCTGGCCTGGGGGCTGCTCCTGCTGCTGCAGGCGCGCCAGCCGGCCTGGGCGGAGCGCGCCGGCCGGGCGCTGTGGCAGCGCGTGCAGCCCGTGGTGCGCCTGCAGGCAGGGGTTTTCGCGGTCGGCTTTCTCTGGGCCTTGATGCCCTGTGGCCTGCTGTATTCCGCGTTGCTGGTGGCTGCGCTCACCGGCAGCGCCTGGCAGGGAGCGCTGTCCATGGCGCTGTTCGGCCTGGGCAGCGGGGTATGGCTGCTGGCCGGACCCTGGCTGTGGCAGGGCCTGCGCGGCCGGCTCGACCGCCTGCGCACCGACTGGGGCAGCCGCCTCGCGGGGGGCATTCTCTGCGGCGTGGCGCTCTGGGCGCTGTGGCACGACCTGATCTACCGGCCTTCGCTGATCTGCGAATGATGCAAGTGTTGCGGAATTGTGGAATTTTCCCGCTCCGTCAGCGTGGCGCAGTATGGGCACGGTCATAATGCAGCGGAACTCCCACGCTACTCCCCCGACGCTCTGACTGCGTGATGAACGACGAATCCTCGTTGCTGGTGGATGTCCGCCAATTGCGAATCGGCATGTATATCGTGCTCGATCTGGGCTGGCTCAGCCATCCGTTTCCGGTCAACCGCTTTCGTATCGCCTCCGAGACGCAGATCGAAATCCTGCGCGACCTGGGTCTGGAGCAGGTGCGCTGGATTCCCTCCCTGAGCGATGACCCGTCCCTGGAGCCGGCGGATGCTGCAGTGCGCAGTGATGCGGCTGGGGAGCGTGCTGCCGAGATGCTCGCGGCGCCCGGCGCGCAAGCCCTGGTGCCGGAAGATGAGGCGGCGGATATCGATGCCGTCGATCAGCGCCTGCAACGGCAGCGCGAGTGGCTGGAAGCCTGCGATCGGCGCTTCGTCGCGGCCACGCGCGCCTACCGCAAGCTGGCCGACAGCATCCAGGGCAGCCCGGCCCAGGCGCGCATCGAGAGCGAGGCGCTAGTGGGCGACTGCGTGCAGGAGCTGATGCACAACAACGAATCGGTGATCGTGCTGCTGTCCGAGGGAATCGGCGACCGCCAGGCCCTGCACCCCGTCAACGTCATGGTGCTGTCCCTGCTGATGGGCAAGGCCCAGGGCATGGGGACCCAGGCCTTGCAGGACCTGGGCATGGCCGCCCTGTTGCACGACATTGGCAAGCTGCGCCTGCCCGTGCCGCTGGCGCTGCCCTTTCCGGGCATGCAGCCGGCCGACTTCGAACGCTACCGCAGCCATGTCGGCGAATCGGTGGTGATGGGCAAGGGCATGGGCCTGTCCAGCACGGTGCTGCTGGCCATGGCGCAACACCACGAGATGCACGATGGCAGCGGCTTTCCCCTGCGCCTGCGCGGCGAGGAGCTGTGCATGGCCGGGCGCATCCTCGGGCTCGTGAACCACTACGAGCGCCTGTGCAATCCGGCGCGCGCAGCGCAGGGCCTCACGCCGCACGAGGCCCTCTCCACCATGTACGCACAGCAGAAATCGCTGTTCGATCCGATGGTGCTGGGCCTGTTCATCCGCATGATGGGGGTGTACCCGCCGGGCTCCGTGGTGCAACTGGTCAACGACCGGTATGCGCTGGTGGTGTCCGTCAATTCCTCGCGCCCGCTGCGCCCGCGGGTCATCGTGTACGACCCCCGGGTGCCGCGGGACAGCGCACTCGTCCTGGACCTGGAAACCTGCCCGGAGATCGGCGTGCGGCGCAGCCTGCGGCCCAGCCAGTTGCCGCGCGAGGCGCTGGAATACCTCTCCCCGCGCCAGCGCATCTGCTATTTCTTCGAGCGTGCGATCGACGCCGAACGTGTGGAGGCCTTCGCGTGAGCTCCCTGGCTCGCCAGGACTTGCTGCAGGCCGCTTTTGATCCGCTTCAGGAGGGCGTGTGGCTGGTGGATACGCAGCGGCGCACCATCCTGTTTTCCAATGCCACGGCGGCCGCGCTCGTGGGACTGGATCCGGCGGCGCTCGTCGGGGCGCCGGTGGGCCGGTTTGCCGCCACGCCGCAGGACCAGTGCTTCTGGTCCGAGCCCGACGAGGTGCTGCTGCGCGGCATCGACTCCGAGACCCAGCTTCTGCACGCCAATGGCACGCTGGTGCCCGTGGAGCGCCGCGTCGCCCCTTGCCCGCCGGACCTGCACGGCCACGCGCTGCTGGTCACCATGAGCGACTGCCGCGCCCGCCATGCGGTGGAGCAGGAGATGGAGACCCTGCTGTCCGAGCTGCGCGCCACGCTGGATTCGGCCGCCGACGGCATCCTGGTGTGCTCCCTGCAGGGCCAGGTGCGCGCCTTCAACCAGCGGCTGGTGCAGTTATGGGGCATCCCCCAGGCGCTGCTGGTGCACCGCGACGACCCGGCCCTGCTCGACCACATGGCGACGCGCATGGCCCACCCGCAGGGCTGGCGTGCCTGCCTGGCGGCCATCGCCGCGCAGCCGCAGGAAGTGCGCAGCGAGGTGCTGGAGCTGGTCGACGGCACCGTGCTGGAATGCCGCAGCGTGCCGCAGCGCAGCCGTGGGGTGCTGGCCGGCCGCGTGTACTCGTTTCGCGACATCACCCAGGAAGTGCGGGCGCAGGCGGCCTTGCGCCTGGCCGGGCGGGTGTTCGAGGCCAGCCCCTACCCCATCTTCGTCGCCGACGGCGAGCACCGCCTGGTGCGCCTGAACCCGGCCTGCGAGCAGTTGATGGGCCAGCCGGCGCAGGAACTGCTGGGCGCGGAGGTCGCCCGCCTGTTCGGCAGCGGGGCCCTGCGCCAGTTCATGGACTGCGTGCTGCGCGACTGGGCGCACAGCGGCCTCTGGAGCGGCGAGCTCTGGCTGCACCGCGAGACCGATACCGGCTGTGCCGTCCACCTCTCCTGGGTGGCGCTGCGCGACGCCGCCGGGCGCCTGGAGCAGAGCATAGGTTTCGTGCGCGACCTGACCCAGCAGCACGCGGCGCAGAAGCGCATCGACGAGCTGGCCTTCAGCGACACCCTCACCAGCCTGCCCAACCGGCTGCTGCTGTCGCAGCGGGTGGAGACGGCCATTCGCACCCAGGGCAGCGCGGAGCCGGGCTTTGCCATTCTGCTGATGGACCTGGACCGCTTCCAGTTCATCAACGACTCGCTGGGCCACCATTTCGGCGACCGCATGTTGCAGCAGGTGGCGCAGCGGCTGCAGACCTGCCTGCGCCAGAGCGACATGCTCAGCCGCATCGGCGGCGATGAGTTCGCCATGTACCTGCATGGCGGCGACGCCCGCGTGGCCGAGCAGGTGGCGCGCCGCCTGCTGGACATAATGCTGCAGCCCTTCGTCCTGGACGGCAAGAGCTTTTCCGTCCAATGCAGCATTGGTGTGGCCCTGTATCCCCAGGATGGGCGCACGCTCGACGAGCTGGTCAGGCAGGCCGATACGGCCATGTACCAGGTCAAGGAAAGCGGGCGCGGCAGCTTCGGCTTCTACCAGCCGCAGATGGGCACGCAATTGCTCGAGCGCATGAAGCTGGAGCAGGCGCTGCGCCAGGCGCTCGATCACCAGCGCCTGGCTGTGCACTTCCAGCCCCAGGTGGACATGGCCACGGGGCGCATCGTGGGTGCCGAGGCCCTGCTGCGCTGGCACGACCCGGAACTCGGCCATGTCTCGCCGGCCACGTTCATCCCGCTGGCAGAGGAGACGGGCTACATCCTCACGCTGGGGGCCTGGGTGCTGGAGCAGTCGGTGGCGCAGGCCGCGCGCTGGCTGCGCGCGGGCCTGCCCGTCGTCGTGTCGGTGAACATCTCGGCGCTGGAGATGCGCCAGAGCGACTTCGTCGAGCGCATCACCGGCCTGCTGCACGCCTACGCGCTGCCCGCGCATTTGCTGGAGCTGGAGCTGACCGAGTCGCTGCTGCTGCGCGATGCGCAGGAGGCCGCCGGTGTGCTGCAGCGCCTCGCGGCCCTGGGGGTGGCGCTGGCCATCGACGACTTCGGCACGGGATACTCCAGTCTGGCCTACCTGAAGAACCTGCCCATCCACAAGCTCAAGATCGACCAGTCCTTCGTGCGCGGCGTGCCCGAGGATGCGGGCGACTGCGCCATCGTCAGTGCCGTCGTGCACCTGGGGCGGGCGCTGCACCTGCGCGTCGTGGCCGAGGGTGTGGAGACCGCGGCGCAGCGCGACGCGCTGCAGTCCATGGCCTGCGATGGCTACCAGGGCTTTCTGTGCTCGGCGGCCTTGCCGGCGGACGCCTTTGCCGTGCTGCTGACCGAGGCCAGCCTGAGCCCGTCAGGCCGATAGGCCCTTCCAGAGCATGTAGCAGGCCAGTGCCGCCAGCAGCAGGGCGAACGCCCGGCGCAGGCGCGGCACGGGCCATTGGTGCGCCGCGCGCGCGCCCAGCGGCGCCGTGAGCACGCTGCACGAGGCGATCACGCCCAGGGCCGGCAGCCAGATGTAGCCCAGCGCTGCCGCAGGCAGGCCGGCCAGGCTGCTGCCCGCGACGGCATAGCCCGTGGCGTTGGCCAGGGCAATCGGAAAACCCAGCGCAGCGCTCGTGGCCACGGCCTGATGGATGGGAACGTTGCACCACACCATGAAGGGCACGCTGACGAAGCCGCCCCCCGCACCCACCATGCCCGACAGAAAACCGATGCTGGCGCCTGCCGCCAGCTGGCCCGCCGTGCCGGGCATCTGGCGCGTGGGTGCGGGCTTCTGGTTGCGCAGCATCTGCACCGCCGAGAACCCGACGAACACGGCAAAGAACAAGGCCAGCCAGCTTCCCTTGAGTAGGGCGAATGCGCCCAGGCTGGCCGCCATGCTGCCCAGCACAATGCCCGGGGCCAGGCGCAGGGCGATGTCCCAGCGCACGGCGCCGCGCCGGTGGTGTGCGCGCACGCTGGAGATGGAGGTGAACACGATGGTGGCCATGGAGGTGGCAATGGCCATCTTCACCGCCAGCCCGGGCGCCACGCCGCTCTGGCCCAGCAGGTAGGTGAGAAAGGGCACCAGCACCATGCCGCCGCCGATGCCCAGCAGGCCCGCCAGAAAGCCCGTGCCCAGGCCCAGCAGGGCGAGCTGGGCGATCAAGAGTGAATCCATGGAAGCCGCGCCGGAGGAGAAGGCCCGCAGCGCGCTGCCGGACCCAAAAAGGCGCCAGAGGCGCCTTGGGGGAAAGAGGTGTCTGCAAATGCCACCGGGCCATCATCCTGAACCGGGGGTTCAGGGGGGCGAGGGCAGCCAGGCGTTGGGTTCATCTGACGCGAGACGATCACGCCCGCCGGGCAATGTACCAAGCCCGTGCTCGTAGAGCATTGGTTCAAGGCAATTAAGGCCCGGCAGCATCGCAGACGACTCCATTGTAGGGCCTGGCGCGGGCCCGGGGGAGCAGATACCGGTCAGAGCAGGCGCCCGTCGCTGCCCAGCGCGTCGTCCAGGCGGTGCAGCAGGGCGCGCAGGCGCTCCTCGCTCTCGGCGGGCGGCGCGCCTGCCGGCGCCGGGTCCGCCGGGGGCGCATGTGCGGCGGCGAGCTCGGCCGCCTCGCGGTCGGCCAGTTCAAAGGCCAGGTTCAGCGCCGCCAGCACGGCGATGCGCTCGCGTGCGCGCACCTTGCCGGCGTCGCGGATGCGCGTCATGGCCGTGTCCACACGCTCGACGGCGTCGAGCAGGCGCGCCTCGCGGCCCTCCGGGCAGCCCAGCAGGTAGCTCTGCTGCATGATCTGGACTTCGAGCTGCTTCATGCACCGTCCTTGGGAGGCTGGGAGGTGGGCAGGCGATCGACGAGGGCGTCGATGCGGTGGCGCGCCGCCTGCAGGCGCGAGCGCAGCGAGTCCCGCTCCTGGGTGAGCTCGGCCACCTGCTGCGCGAGCAATTCGTTGGTGTGCCGGAGCTGCTCGTGGCGCAGCAGCAGGCGCTCGACGCGCTCGGCAATCTGGTCCTGGAGGGGCATGGAGGCCATAGAGCCCTCGATTGTAGGCAGTTGGCCCGGCGGGCGTCGTAAAATCCGCGGGTTGGTGCTCGCGGTGTGGTTCGCATGCCGCAGTTCAACGGGAAGCAGGGAGGCCGCCACCGCCATGGTGGCGCCGAGCCTGCGCTGCCCCCGCAACGGTCAGCGGACGAATCCCCCAGGATTCCCTCTCCAGCACGCAGCCACTGGGCGCCTTGAACAAGCGCCTGGGAAGGCGCTGGAGGGCGTTTCGCCAGCCCGGATACCGGCCAACACGGTGGCCGCGCGCGCCCTCGGGTCTGCGTGCGGTCGTGTCGCCTATTTGCCGGCGGGGAAGCCGGCGCAGGTTGTTTGCTGATCCTGATTTCCATGACGATTCTCTCCCTTCGTGCGCGCCGCGCCGCGCCGCTGCGTCCTGCCGTTCTGGCAGCCCTTTCCTTCATCGCCGCTTCGGCAGCGCAGTCCCAGGAGCCCATGCCGCCCCTGTTGCTGGCGCAGAACGCCCGCCTGCCCTCGCTGCAGGACATGGTGGTGACCGCCACGCGCACCGAGCAGCCCCTGGCCGACCTGGTGGCCGACGTCTCCATCATCGACCGCGAGTCCATCGAGGCCAGCGGCGCCACCGGCCTGGCCGACGTGCTGGCGCGCCAGCCCGGCGTGGAGATCACGCGCAACGGCGGCGTGGGCAACGCCACCAGCGTGTACCTGCGCGGCGCCGAGTCGCGCTTCACGGCCGTCTACATCGACGGCGTGCGCGTCGATTCGCAGTCCACGGGCGGCGCCCAGTGGGAGCAGATCCCGCTGGCGCAGATCGAGCGCATCGAGGTGCTGCGCGGCCCGGCCGCCGCGGTCTACGGCTCCGACGCCATCGGCGGCGTGGTGCAACTGTTCACACGCAAGGGCGAAGGCCCGGCGCGTCCCTACGCCGGTGTGGGCCTGGGCACGCAGGGCCTGCGCAGGATCGAGGCCGGCGTCAGCGGCACCGCGGGTACGGGCGGCGCCTTCGATTACGCGCTGGGCATCGCGCGCGAGACCAGCGACGGCTTCGACGCCAAGGCGAGTGGCGCGCACAACCCCGACCGCGACGGCCACCGCAGTACCTCCGGCAACGCCCGTCTGGGCCTGCGCATCGATGCCAAGCACCGGCTGGACGCCACCCTGCTGGCCAGCCGCATGGATTCGGGCTACGACGCCTTCTCCTATGTACCGGCCCAGCCCGTGGACGACCGCAATTTGAGCCGCCTGCGCACCGCCGGCCTGGCCTGGGATGCGAAATGGACCGAGGCCTACAGCACGCGCGTGTCGGTGACAGATTCCGCCAGCCGCTACCAGACCATTCCCTCGCCCTATCTCACGGAAACCCATCTGCGCGGCTACCTCTGGCAGAACGAGTACCGTCTCGGCGCGCACCGTTTCAGCGCCGCGCTGGAGCGCCGCGAGGACCACCTGACCAACGCCCCCATCGACCAGGGGCGCTCGCAGGACGGGCTGGCGCTGGGCTACGGCTACCAGCGGGACGGCCATACGCTGCAGCTCAATGTGCGCCACGACTCCGACAGCGAATTCGGCGGCAAGGGCACCGGCAGCGCGGCCTACGGCTACGCCCTCACGCCGCAATGGCGCGCCACCGCCTCGGTGGGCACGGCCTTCCGCGCGCCCACGCTGTACCAGCGCTTCAGCGAGTACGGCGTGGCCAGTCTGCGGCCTGAAACCAGCCACAACGCCGAACTGGGCCTGCGCTATGCCCAGGGCCGCAGCAGCTTCTCGGCCACCGTGTACCGCAACCGGCTCAGCAACCTGATCCTGTTCGGCGGCGCGGGCACCTGCGCATCCAGCTTCGGCTGTTACGCCAACACCGCGCGGGCGCAGTACCAGGGGCTTACGCTCGCGGCCTCGCACCACTGGGGGGGCGTGCAGTGGCATGGCTCCATCGACCTGCAGAACCCGCGCGACCTGGCCACCGGCAAGCAACTGGCGCGCCGCGCCAAGCGCCACGCCACATTCGGCGCCGACACCCTGGTGGCTGGATGGACGCTGGGCGCCGAGGTGCAGGCTTCGGGCCGGCGCTTCGACACGGCGGCCAACACCACCGTGCTCGGTGGTTACGCGCTCGTCAACCTCTACGCCAGCACCCGGCTGGCGCGCGACTACACGCTGCTGGCGCGCATCGACAACCTGGGCGACAAGGACTACGAACTGGCGCGCACCTATGCCACCCCGGGCCGCACCTTCTACGTCGGCTTGAAGTGGGCACCGCAGTAGGCCTCGCCATGTCCACGCACGCATCCTGCCCCGCATTGCTGATCGCCGCCCCGGCCTCGGGCCAGGGCAAGACCACGGTGACGGCCGCGCTGGCGCGGCTGCACGCGCGGCAGGGGCGGCGCGTGCGCGTGTTCAAGTGCGGGCCGGATTTTCTCGACCCGCACTGGCATGAACTGGCCAGCGGCGCGCCGGTGCACTCGCTGGACTTGTGGATCAATGGCGCGCAGGACTGCGCCCAGCGCCTGCACGACGCCGCGCGCGAGGCCGACCTGCTCCTCATCGAGGGCGTGATGGGCCTGTTCGACGGCGACCCGAGCGCGGCCGACCTGGCGCAGCGCTTTGGCGTGCCGGTGCTGGCGGTGATCGACGCCTCGGCCATGGCGGGCACCTTCGGCGCACTGGCCCATGGGCTGCGCGACTACCGGCCCGGCCTGCCCTGGGCCGGGGTGCTGGCCAACCGCGTGGGCAGCGCGCGCCATGCCGACATGCTGCGCGCCGGCCTGCGCGACCCGCAGGACTGGCTGGGCGCGCTGGCGCGCATCACGCTGGGCGAGGGCCCCGCGCTGCTGCCCGAGCGCCACCTGGGTCTGGTCGCCGCGCATGAGTTGCAGGACGCCCTGCAGCGCCTGGACGCCGCCGCCGATGCCCTGGCCGCCACGCCCCTGGGCCAGATGAGCACCGACGACCTGCAACGCTGGGCCGTGGATTTTCCTGTGCCCCAGGCCACCGAGGCCGTGCCGCCGCTGCTGGCGGGCCGCACCGTGGCCGTGGCGCGTGACGCGGCCTTCAGCTTCATCTACGCCGCCAATCGGCAGACGCTGCAGGAACTGGGCGCGCGCCTGTGCTTCTTCTCGCCCCTGGCCGGCGACCGCTTGCCGCCCTGCGACGCCGTGTGGTTGCCCGGTGGCTACCCCGAGCTGCACGCCGCGCGCATCGCCGCCAACACCGGCCTGCGCGCCGACCTGCAGCGCCACCTGAACGCGGGCCTGCCCCTGTGGGCCGAGTGCGGCGGCATGGTGGCTTTGTGCGAATCGGTGCAACTGCCGGACGGCACGGTGCAGCCGCTGTGGGGCCTGCTGCCCGGCCAGGCCACGCTGAACAAACGCCTGGCGGGGCTGGGGCCGCAGCAGTTGGTGGTGGCGGGGCAGGTGCTGCGCGGCCACACCTTCCACTACTCCACGCTGGCCAGCAGCGCGCCGGTCGTCGCGCGCAGCAGCCGGCCTGGCGAGGCCAGCGCGCCGGACGCCGGCGAGGCGCTGTACCGCATGGGCAGCCTGCACGCCAGCTACTTCCATGCCTGGTTTGCCTCCAGCCCGCGCGCCGTGGCGCACCTGCTGGGCGGGGAGGGCGCATGAACGCAAGCATCGCGCGTAGCGAACTCATCCTGGGCGGGCAAAAGAGCGGCAAGTCGCGCCGCGCCGAGCTGCTCGCGCGCGACTGGCTGGCGCGCTCGCCGGAACACCGCGCGCTGCTCATCGCCACCGCCCAGCCCTGGGACGACGAGATGCGCGCGCGCATCGCGCGCCACCAGCGCGACCGCGCCGAGCGCGTGCCCGGCCTGGCCACGCTGGAGGAGCCGCGCGACCTGGCCGGTGCCATCGCCCGCCATAGCCAGGTGCACACCCTGCTGGTGGTGGACTGCCTCACGCTGTGGCTCACGAACTGGACCCTGCCGGTGGGAGTCGAAGCCATGGATGCAGAGCAAAAAATGGCTCTGGCGCACGACTGGCAAGCGCAAGCAGCTCAGTTTTTTGTAGCAATCGAGCGCGCCCCCGGCCCCGTGGTGCTGGTGGGCAACGAGATCGGCCTGGGCGTCATCCCGCTGGGACGCGAGGTGCGCGCCTTTGTCGATGCGCTGGGCCAGCTCAACCAGCAGGTGGCGCAGGCCTGCGTGCGCGTCACCCTCATGGCGGCAGGCCTGCCGCTGACCCTGAAAGAATCCGCGCCATGAAACCCACCCCCATCAAGCGCATCCTCATCGTGGTCGCGGTGCTGCTCGTGCTGCTGCTGCTGATGTGGGGCACGGCGCGCGCGCAGGGCGTACGGCTCACCGACGACCGGGGCCGCACCGTCCAGTTGGCGCGCACACCGCAGCGCATCGTGAGCCTGCTGCCCTCGCTGGCCGAAACCGTGTGCGCGCTGGGTGAATGCCAGCGCCTCGTCGGCGTGGACCGCTACACCAACTGGCCCGAAAGCGTGCGCAAATTGCCCCAGGTGGGCGGCGGGCTGGACCCGAACATCGAGGCCGTGGTCGCGCTGCGGCCCGATGTGGTGCTCATGGCCACCTCCTCGCGCGCTGCGGCGCGGCTCGAAGCCCTGGGCATCCCCGTGGTGGCGCTGGAGCCCAAGACCCATGCCGACGTGCAGCGCGTGCTCGGCAAGATGGGGCAGTTGCTGGGCGTGCAGGATGCGCAGCGCGTCTGGCGCGCCACCGACGCCGGCGTGCAGGCCGCCGCGCAGTCGCTGCCGCCGGCCGCGCGCGGCGCGCGCGTGTACTTCGAGGTCAACCCCGGGCCCTACGGTGCCGGGCCGGGCTCCTTCATCGGCGAGACGCTCACGCGCCTGGGCGCGCGCAACATCCTGCCGGAGACGCTGGGCCCCTTTCCCAAGCTCAACCCCGAATTCGTGGTGCGCGCCAACCCCGACCTCATCATGGTCGGCGCGCGCAGTGTCGAGGGCCTGGCGGCGCGCCCCGGCTGGAACACCCTGCGCGCCCTGCGCGAGCAGCGCCTGTGCGTGTTTTCGCCCGAAGAGTCCGACGTGCTGATCCGCCCCGGCCCGCGCATGGCCGAGGCCGCACGCCTGATGGCCGCCTGCCTGGCCGAGAAGACCGCCGGTGCCCCCGCTGGCAAGGGTGTGCGCCCGTGAGCGCCACGCTGCCGTCGCAGGCCCCGCCGCGTGCCACGCGCGGTGCCTGGCTGGCCGGGACGCTGGCACTGGCGGGCCTGGCGCTGGTGCTGCTCGGCACCGGCGTGGGCAGCATGGGGCTGGAGAACCTCTGGCCCGCGCTGATGGACGCCCAGGCCGACCCGGCGGCGCATGCCATGGCGCTGCAGATCGTCTGGGACATCCGCCTGCCGCGCACCATCGGCGCCTGGGCCGCCGGCGCGCTGCTCGGCCTGGCGGGCGCCGTGGCGCAAGGGCTGTTCCGCAACCCGCTCGCCGACCCGTACCTGCTGGGCAGCGCCTCGGGCGCCTCGCTCGGCGTGGCCAGCGTGCTGGCGCTCATGGGCGGTGGCGCCGGCATGGTGGGCGGCGCGCGCGCGGCCATGGCCGTGTCGGTGTATTCCAGCCACTGGCTGGTGCGCCTGGGGCTGACGGGCGCGGCCTTTCTGGGCGCCGTGCTGGCCGTGCTGCTCACGCTGGCGCTGGCGCGTGGCGTGCAGCACACGCTGCGCCTGCTGCTGGCCGGCGTGGTGGTGGGCGTGGTGCTGGGCGCGTTCACCTCGCTGATCCTGCTGATGTCGCCCGACTCGCTGCAGGCCATGCAGGCCTTCCTGCTCGGCTCCACGGGCTTTGTCGGCTGGACGGCCTGCCTGCTCATGCTGATCGTGTGGCTGCTGTGCCTGGTGGCGGCCTGGCTGCTGGCGCGCGTGCTCGACGGGCTGGCGCTGGGCGAATCCACCGCGCTGAGCCTGGGCCTGCCGCTCGCCCCCCTGCGCGCCGCGCTGGTGGCGGTGCTGGCGCTGGCCACCGGCACGGCCGTGGCGCAGACCGGGCTGATCGCCTTCGTCGGCCTGGCCGCGCCGCACCTGGTGCGTGCCATCGTCAGCGTGCGCCACGGCCGCCTGATGCTGCTGGCCAGCCTGATGGGCGGCGCGCTGCTCGCTGGCGCCGATCTGTTGGCGCGCGGCCTGATGGCGCCACAGGAGCTGCCCGTGGGCGTGCTCACCGCCGTGCTCGGCGGGGGCTACCTGCTGTGGCTGATGCACCGGCGCACGGCGCCCGGAGGGCTGCTGTGAGTGCTCCTGAAAACATAGCTATTGGCGCTTGCTCCGTCAGCGCTGGCATCGGAAAACACCCCATACTGCATGGCATCACCCTGCCACTTGCGGCGGGCCGCTGGACCAGCATCGTCGGCCCCAACGGGGCGGGCAAGTCCACGCTGCTCAAGGTGCTGGCGGGCCTCATGCCCGCGCGCGCTGGTCAGGTGCTGCTGCGGGGCCGCGATCTGCATGCCTGGCCCCGGCGCGAGCGCGCCCTGCACCTGGCCTGGCTGGGCCAGAACGAGACCGCCGCCGAGGATTTGACGGTCTACGACGTGGCCATGCTCGGCCGCCTCCCGCACCAGGGCTGGATGCAGCCGGCCAGCGCAGCGGACCACGCCGCCGTCGAGCAGGCCCTGCGCGCCACCCAGGCCTGGGACTGGCGCACGCGGCCGCTGGGCCAGCTCTCGGGCGGCGAGCGCCAGCGCGTGCTGCTGGCGCGCGCCCTGGCCGTGCAGGCGCAGGTGCTGCTGATGGACGAGCCCCTGGCCAACCTCGATCCGCCGCACCAGGCCGACTGGCTGCTGCTGGTGCGCGACCTCGTGGCGCGCGGCCACACCGTGGTCAGCGTGCTGCACGAAATCTCCATGGCGCTGCAGGCCGACGATGTGGCCATCGTCGCCCAGGGGCGCCTGTGCCACCACGGCGCGGCGCGGGATGCCGCCACGCACCGCGCGCTGGAGCAGGTGTTCGACCAGCGCATCACCATTTGTGGCGTGGACGGCCAGTGGCTCGCGCTGCCGCGCCTGCACGCCCAGGGAACTTGAAGGACATCACCCATGCAGATCGAAACCCCACCCACCGAAAAACGCTACGAAAAGGCCGAGGGCGAGCGCCGGGGCCTGGTCATCGTCCACACCGGCGACGGCAAGGGCAAGAGCACGGCGGCCTTCGGCCTGGCCTTGCGCGCCCACGGCCGGGGCAAGGCGGTGAAGGTGTACCAGTTCATGAAAGTGCCCAGCGCGCGCTTTGGCGAGCACCGCATGTTCGAGCAGATCGGCCTGCCCATCGAAGGCCTGGGCGACGGCTTTTCGTGGAAGAGCAAGGACCTGGAGCACTCGGCCCAGCTCGCGCGTGACGGCTGGGCCAAGGCGCGTGCCGACATCCTGGGCGGCGAGCGCTTCCTGGTGGTGCTCGACGAGATCACCTACCCGCTGATCTACGGCTGGCTGCCGCTGCAGGACGTGCTGGACACCCTGGCCGCGCGGCCCAAGGAGGTGCATGTGTGCCTCACGGGCCGGCGCTGCCCCGAGGAGATCGTCGCCATCGCCGACACGGTCACCGAGATGAAGCTCGTCAAGCACGCCTTCCAGGCCGGCATTCCCGCGCAGCGCGGCATCGAGGACTGAGCCGCGCCGCATGCTCACTGACGCCGCCGCCCCCCTGTGGCCCGCCCTGGCCTGCGCGCCGCTGCTGGCGCTGGCCATCGACGCGCTCTGGGGCGAGCCCCGCGCCGCGCTGCACCCCGTGGTGTGGATGGGCCGCGCCCTGGACGCCTGCGGCGCGCGCATCGCGCCGGCGCAGCCCACGGGGCGGGATGCAAGGTCTTTTTGGCTTGCAGCGCTTGCCTGGTGCACGCTGGCAGCTATTGCTTTTGCAGCTGCCGCGCTGCTGCAATGGGCCGCGCTGGCGTACCTGCCCGCCTGGGGCGCGGCGCTGGTGCTGGGGCTGGCGCTCAAGCCGCTGCTGGCCTGGCGCATGCTGCGCGCCGAGGTGCTGGCCGTGGAGGCGGCGCTGGGCGCCTCGCTGGCGGCCGGGCGCGCGCGCCTGGCCTGGCTGGTGAGCCGCGACACGCAGCCGCTCGACGCCGTCGCCGTGCGCGAGGCCGCCATCGAGACCCTGGCCGAGAACCTCAGCGATTCCGTCGTGGCCCCGCTGTTCTGGTTCCTGCTGCTGGGCCTGCCGGGCGCCGCGCTCTACCGCTTCGCCAACACGGCCGACGCCATGTGGGGCTACCCCGGCATGCGCGGCGGGCGCTACTGGCAGTGGGCGGGCAAATGGGCGGCGCGCGCGGACGACGCGCTCTCCTGGCTGCCCGCGCGCCTCACGGCGCTGGCGCTGTGGGCCGTGGCCGGCGCGGCGCAGCGCGGCTTTGCCTGGCAGGCCCTGCGCCGGCAGGCGCGCGCCACTCCCTCGCCCAACGGCGGCTGGCCCATGGCGGCCATGGCCCTGGCGCTGGGCGTGCGCCTGGCCAAGCCCGGGGTGTATGCCCTGCACCCCGCGGGGCGCGCCCCCGGCCCGGCGGACACGCGGCGCGCCGTGGATTTGGCACAAAAATCGCTTCTGGCGCTTGTCCTGCTTGCGCTGGCAGCTATCAGTCTAGTAGCGTTGTATGCCCTGGCCGCACCCGTCTGACGGCGCCCCCCTGCACGGCGGCCCCGATGCGCTGGGCGCGCCGGTGCACGACTTCTCCACCAACGCCAACGCCTGCGGGCCCTGCCCGCAGGCCCTGCAGGCGCTGCACACGGCCGACCGCAGCCGCTACCCCGACCCGGCCTACACCGCGCTGCGCGCGCAGCTCGCCGCCTTCCATGGCGTGGCGCCCGGGCGCGTCGTGCTGGCCGCCAGCGCCAGCGAGTTCATCCACCGCATCAGCGCCCACGCCGCGCGCAGCGGCCTGCGCCAGGCCGTGCTGCCCGCCCACGGCTATGGCGATTACGCGCGCGCCGCCCAGGCCTGGGGCCTGGAGCAGGCGGGCGCCACCCCGGCCCCCGCGCTGCACTGGGCCTGCGAGCCCGCCAGCCCGCTGGGCGGCCCGGACGCCGCGCTCGACGCCTGGGCGCAGCACGGCGCTGCGCCGCCGCCGGGCCTGTACGTGCTCGACTGCGCCTACGCCCCGCTGCGCCTGGCGGGCCGCGCGCGCGCCGTGCCCCGCCACGCCTGGCAGCTCTGGACGCCCAACAAGGCCCTGGGCCTGACGGGCGTGCGCGCGGCCTACGCCATCGCGCCCGAAGGCGCCGCGGCGCAGGCAGCGGCGCTGCAGGCGCTGGCCCCGTCCTGGCCCGTGGGGGCGGACGGCGTGGCCCTGCTCGCGGCCTGGGTGCAGGCCGATGCGCAGGCCTGGCTGGCGCAGTCGCGGGCCGTGCTGCGCGCCTGGAAGGCGCAGCAGGCGGCGCTGTGCGCGGCCCTGGGCTGGGAGGTGTTGCCCGGCAGCCTGGCCAATTACTTCACCGCCCGCCTGCCGCTGGCGGATGCGGCGGCGCGGGCCGCGCTGCTGCAGCGCCTGCGCGCCCAGGGCATCAAGCTGCGCGACTGCGCCTCGTTCGGCCTGCCGGGCTGCGTGCGCCTGGGGGTGCTGGCGCCGGTGGCGCAGCAGGCGCTGCGGGCGGCGCTGGCCCGCGGGTGACCGGGGCAGGGCAGGGCGGTCAGCCCGCGCCCAGGGGGGCGCCGGGCAGGGGGCGCGCGTGCAGGCAGGCGCTGCAGCGCATGGCGGTGAGCGCCCCGCCGCCGATGTGCACGGGCACGGGCGCCAGCAGGTAGCGCCCCGGCGCCAGCGCGTCGCAGGCCGCCGGGGTGAGCAGCACCTCGCCCGGGCCGGCGATGTCCTCGCCCAGCTTGCAGGCCAGGTTCATCTCGTGGCCGTACAAATCCTTGCCCGCGATGACCAGCGTGGGGCCGTAGCCTATGCCCACGCTGGCCTGCAACTGCGCCTCGGGCGGTTGCACGGCGTTCATGGCGGCCAGCGCGCGCAGCACGTCCAGGGCGGCCTCCAGGGCCTGCTGCGGGTGGGTGAACACGGCGAACAGGTTGTCCGCCTCCTGCTTGACGACCTCGCCGCCGTTGGCGGCAATGGCCGGGCGCGCGGCCTGCTCCATGCGGTGGATCAGCGCCAGGAAATGGATGATGCCGTGGTGCGCCGTGATGCGCGAGAAGCCGCACATGTCCAGCACCAGCATGGCCACGGGGCGCACAAAGGCCTGCTCGATGGCCGCGTCCACCTGCGCGCGCAGCTCCGGCTGCTGGTTGCGCAGGGCGAGCAATGCGTCGAGGTGGTGGCGGTCGTGCAGGCGCGCCGCGCCCAGGGACGCGGGCAGGCCCTGCGGCGCGCGGGAAGGGGGCGGGGGCTGCGGGGCCATGGCGCTGAAAGGGCGCGGGCCGCCGCGGGGTGTCAGCGGGCGGCGGGCGCCGCCGTGGTGTCGGTGGCCAGGGGCTGCAGGGCAAACTGCGCGGCCTGCGCGCCCTCGGCGGGGTTGGCGCCGGCCACGCGGCGCGCGCCGTTGAAGCGGCGCTGCCAGTAGCTCTCCTGCATGTCCTCCACGCGCACCTTGGCGCCGCTGCGCGGCGCGTGGATGAACTTGCCGTCCCCCACGTAGATGCCCACGTGGCTGAACGCGCGGCGCATGGTGTTGAAGAACACCAGGTCGCCGGGCTGCAGGTCTTTCTTGTCGATTTTTTCCGTGCTGGCGGCCTGCTCGGACGCCTGGCGCGGTAGCAGCAGACCGCGCGTCTGCTCGTAGATGTTGCGCACGAAGCCGCTGCAGTCGAAACCCGTCTCGGCGCTGGTGCCGCCGCGGCGGTAGGGCACGCCCAGCAGGCCCATGGCCGTGGTCACCAGGTCGGACGTGCGGTCGGCCACGTCATGCGCCTGGCCGGCCACGTTGTGGCCCAGCTCGGCCAGTTGGCTGCGCAGGTTGACGGTCCATTGGAGCGGCTCCTGCACTTCGGCAGGGGTGGAGCCCGGGGCAGCATGCACGGCGCTGCTGCACGCAAGCACCAGGAGGAGAATCCAGCGTCGCATAGGGGCGCAAGCGTACCACGACTCGGCAGGCGCCCCGCCCGCGGGCCGGGTTTTTGCATAAAAATACGACTCCAGCCCAATGGATACAAGCGCCAGCAGCTATGTTTTCAGGAGTGAATGGGCGGTGTCTACGCGTTTGCGCGCAGCGGGGCGCGCCTGGTTCCGGTGTAGGCTGTGGGCATGACTGCCCCGACTGCCTCCCTTCCCGCAGCGGCGCCCCCCGGCGAGGGCGCCCCCGTCTCGCGCCTGGCCCTGCGCCGCGTGGCCATAGACACCTGGCGCGAAAACGTCGCCTACCTGCACCGCGACTGCGCCGTGTACCGCGCCGAGGGCTTCCAGGCGCTGTCCAAGATCGAGGTGCGCGCCAACGGGCTGCGCATCCTGGCCACGGTGAACGTGGTGGACGACTCCGCCATCGTCGGCTGCCACGAGCTGGGCCTGTCGGAGGACGCCTTCGCCCAGTTGGGCGTGGAGCCCGGCTACAAGGTGGCTGTGGCCCAGGCCGAGCCGCCCGAATCCATGGGGGCGCTGTTCCGCAAGATCGCGGGCGAGCGCCTGGGGCGCGCCGATTTCCGCGCCATCGTGCGCGACATCGCCGACCACCGCTACTCCAAGATCGAGCTCACCGCCTTCGTCGTCGCCTGCAACCGCGACGAGCTCGACCGCGAGGAGGTGTACTTCCTCTCCGACGCCATGGTGCAGACGGGCCAGCGGCTGGACTGGCACGACCCCCAGGTGGTGGACAAGCACTGCATCGGCGGCATCCCGGGCAACCGCACCTCCATGCTGGTGGTGCCCATCGTCGCCGCGCACGGCATGCTGTGCCCCAAGACCTCCTCGCGCGCCATCACCTCGCCCGCCGGCACGGCCGACACCATGGAGGTGCTGGCCAACGTGGAACTGCCGCTGGAGCAGTTGCAGGCCATCGTGCGCGACCACCACGGCTGCCTGGCCTGGGGCGGCACGGCCCAGCTCTCGCCCGCCGACGACGTGCTCATCTCCGTGGAGCGGCCCCTGTCCATCGACTCGGCGGGGCAGATGGTGGCGTCCATCCTGTCCAAGAAGATCGCCGCGGGCTCCACCCACCTGGTGCTCGACATCCCCATCGGCCCCACGGCCAAGGTGCGTTCCATGCCCGAGGCGCAGCGCCTGCGCCGCCTCTTTGAATACGTGGCGCAGCGCATGGGCCTGTCGCTGGACGTGGTCATCACCGACGGGCGCCAGCCCATCGGCAACGGCATAGGCCCCATGCTGGAGGCGCGCGACGTGATGCGCGTGCTGGAGAACGACCCGCGCGCACCCAACGACCTGCGCCAGAAGGCCCTGCGCCTGGCCGGCCGCCTGCTCGAGTGCGACCCCGACGTGCGCGGCGGCGACGGCTACGGCATCGCGCGCGACATCCTCGACTCCGGCCGCGCCCTGGCGCGCATGCAGGCCATCATCGCCGCGCAGGGCGCCAAGGAGTTCGACCACAACAACCCCAACCTGGGCGCGCTGCACTTCGAGATCTGCGCGCCCGCCGCCGGCGTGGTGGCGGGCATAGACAACCAGCAGATCGCCCGCATCGCCCGCCTGGCCGGCGCCCCCAAGGTGCAGGGCGCGGGCGTGGACCTGCTGTGCAAGCTCGGCGACGCCGTGGCCCCGGGCCAGCCCATGTACCGCGTGCATGCGGGCTTCCCGGCCGACCTGGAGTTCGCCCGCCAAGCCAGCCAGCGCGCCAGCGGCTACCGCATCGGCAGCGCCGACGAGGTGCCCCACGTGTTTGTGGAGTTCTGAGCATGGCCGCGCCCGACGCCCCCGCGGCCTGCCTGCTGCACTTCGGCGACGAACGCGCCGCCGCCGCCCGCCTGGCCGCCGCCTGCGGCCTTCCCGCGCTGGAGATCGCACGCCACCGCTTCCCCGATGGCGAGCTCAAGCTCACCCTGCCCGTGGACGCCGCGGGCCAACTGCCCGCGCGCGCCGTGCTGCTGCGCAGCCTGGACCAGCCCAACGACAAGCTCATCGAGCTGCTGCTGGCCGCGCGCACCGCGCGCAGCCTGGGCGTGCGCCAGCTCACGCTGGTGGCGCCCTACCTGGCCTATATGCGCCAGGACATCGCCTTCCACCCCGGCGAGGCCGTGAGCCAGCGCATCGTCGGCCCCTTCCTGGCCAGCCTGTTCGACGCCGTGGTCACCGTGGACCCGCACCTGCACCGCGTGGCCACGCTCGACGAGGCCGTGCCCGCCGCGCGCACCGTGGCCCTGAGCGGCGCGCCCCTGCTGGCCGACTGGATCGTGCAGCAGCGCCCCGGCGCGCTGCTGGTGGGCCCCGACGGCGAATCCGCCCAATGGGTGGCCCAGGCCGCCGCGCGCCACGGCCTGGAGCACGCCGTGTGCACCAAGGAACGCCACGGCGACCGCAGCGTCACCATCCACCTGCCACCCGTGGCCGTGCAGGGCAGGGCGGTGGTGCTGCTCGACGACATGGCCAGCACCGGCCACACCCTGGCCCAGGCGGCGCGGCTGCTGCTGCAGGCGGGTGCGGCCTCGGTGGATGTGGCGGTCACCCATGCCCTCATCGACGCCGAAGCCCTGGCCGCGCTGCACGCGGCGGGGGTGGGGGAGTTCTGGAGTACGGATTGCGTGGCGCACCCTACGAACGCAGTGGCGATGGCGGTGGAGCTGGCGCGGGGGGTGGTGCAGGTGGTGGGGGGTGGGGAGGGCTGATTTCGTGGCCGGCTTGGGCGGCAGGACGGTTTGCAGAAATCGACCCACTCCAGTCATTGGTGAAATTTTGGCGAGCGACTGCATTGCAGCGCTTTCGGTCATTCGGACAAAAGGCCCCAAATTACGCTGAACGATAGAAAGCAGGCACTGGGTTCGGTGATCGACATTAGCGGGAAGGTCAGCAGTGCGTGGCCTTCCTGGCGCTGACCATCGCCGCCATGGTGGTGCTGCGCTGGCCGCTGTGGTGGATCTTGCCGGTGATCGGCGGCGCAGCCTGCATGCTGACGTGGAGAAAGCTCGCGCCATGAACGCTGCCACCGCCCTCACCCCTCCCTTGACGGCCCTGAGCCCGGGCGACTGGTTCAACCTGTTCCTGTACTACCTGTCGCTGTCGCTGCTGGCCGTGGGCGGCGCCATTGCCACTGCGCCCGACATGCACCGCTTTCTGGTCGAACGCCAGGCCTGGCTGACCGACCCGCAGTTCAACGCCTCCATCGCCATCGCCCAGGCCGCACCTGGCCCCAACGTGCTGTTCATCGCCCTGCTGGGCTGGAACGTGGGCATCAACGCAGGCGGCCCAGGCCTTGCAGGCTGGCTGCTGGGCGGCCTGGGCATGGCGGTGTGCATGCTGGGCGTGATGCTGCCCAGCAGCCTGCTGACCTGGCTGGCCACGCGCTGGGGCCACCGCAACCGCGAACGCCGGGGCGTGCGCGCCTTCAAGCAGGGCATGGCGCCGGTGGTGATTGGCCTGCTGCTGGCCACGTCCTGGGTGCTGGCGCGCGCCCACGGCGACCCCGCCGAGGCTTGGCCCCTGTGGCTGCTGAGTGCCGCCACCGTGCTGCTGGTGTGGCGCACCAAGCTGCACCTGCTGTGGATGCTGGGCACGGGGGCGGTGCTGGGGGCGCTGGGCTGGGTGTGATCTGCGCCCCACCCGGCGGCTCCATCACGAAGGGCGCTTGAGCGCCGCCACCTGCCCCGCGGGCACGGCCTGCAGCGCGGCGCGCAGCTCGTCCATGGGCAGGTTGCCGCTGCCTTCCAGCAGCACGCCGTTGGGCAACAGCATGACCAGGCTGGCGCTGGTGCCGTCCTTGCGGTACTCCTCCTTGATGGCCGTGCCGTCGCGGCGGTATACGCGCTCGACCTCGTCGGGGGTTTCTCGGTCCACCGTGCTGCGCGACCAGGCCGCCATGCCGATGGCCAGCGCAGGCACGGCGCCGATGTCCTGCATGCGCACTTCAATGAGGCGCTCGCCCTCGGCATACTGCGCGCTCACATTCGTGAACTGAATGCCCATGGCCGCTTCGCTGCGCGCCTCCACCGCCGTGCGGGGCATGCTGCCCAGCGCTTCAGGCAACATTGCGCGCAAGGTTTCGGGGGCCAGGGGTGCACCGCCTTTGCCACCCAGCGCGGCACTCATCATGTCGCCCATGGCCTGGCCCGCCGCCTGGGTGTCGCCGCGCGACTGGGCCTCTTCCATGCGGCGGTTGGCGGCCTCGACCTTGGCGGTGTCGATGGTGATGCCTGTTCCCGGCAAGGTGATGTTGACGGCTGCATCGCTTGCTGTGCGGCCCAGCGGACCGGTGCCGACAGCGCTGCCCCAGCCTGCCAGACCACCCGGGCGCGGCGTGACCAGCGAGGTCACCAACCCCACCACCACGGCAGCCACCACGCCGCATGCGATCAACGCTGCGGTGTAGCCCACCGCCCTCGCCTGCGGCACACGCATGAGCACCGGCACGCCCCGGTAGATCAAGTACACCGAATACAGCGCCGCCAGCACACCCAGCATGGCCAGCGACGGCAACACGCTGAACACCCCGCCCAGCCAGCCCGCCGTGGTACCGTAGGCAATCAGCTGAAACGCTTTGAGCAACTGCGCCTGCCCGCCAAACCGGGGCGCCAGCGCATTGGCCACCAGGGCCATCACCAACACCATGGCCAGCGACATGGCATAGCCCACCACCATGCCCACCAGCCCCTGCACGATGGGCACGCGCACCGAGATGCCAAACGCGCCCACCCCCACCAGGCTGTAGCCGATGAAGCCCGCCACCGCTGGGATGGCGGCCAGAAAAACGAGATAGCCCAGATAGACTCCGCCGATGGAGCCCTCTTCGCCGTCCACCATTCGCCAGGTGTCGCCGGGCTTGAGCAGCATGCCCAGTACGCGGTCGAAAACGCCCTGGGCGATGGGTTTGCCATGCCGCGAGGCGCTTTCGGCCGGCGAAGCCAGATGGGTATCGGTCGCCGCCGTGTGGTCGTTGGGATGTGTCATGTCAATCTCCGAGGTCAATGGTGTTGGGGTGGTGTTGGGGTGTTCGGGGTTGGGTGTCTAGGGTTGGATGTCGCAGGCCAGGCTTGACGACCACCTCGCTGAACTTGAACCGCCCTTGCACCTGCTCCACCGTCTTCCCTTACAGCTTCTTGGCAAGCACCGCAGGCGCCAGGTTGGCGGCCTTGAAACTGCCCTGCATGGCATAGGTGGTGTCGTTGATCTGCCCGAACCTTTCGTAGCGGCAGGCGAAGCGGAGGCACCTGCACCGCCACCGCCACTGCTGGCGACAGGCGGGCTGGCCTTGTCACCGCAGGCCACCAGAGCCGATGTGAGGACAAAGTACAGGCTGATCAACTGCGCTCTGGAGTGCTGAACAGTTGTCATGGTGGTCTTTGGCAACGATGAAGGGGACGATGGGGGTTTGCCCGGGACGCCCCATGGTGCTTAGTTGGTTTGGGCAGAACAGCCCACCTCGTACGAGCCAAATGGCTGGGCATAGTCTTCAGGCATGCGCGGAAACTGCGCGCCTTTGGGAATGCTGAAGTTGGCGCCGTCGTAGCCCGGTTCGGTAAACACCAGAATCGAGCAGCCCGGCTGGCAGTACAGCGACTTGATCCCCTTGCGCCAGCGCTCAGTCGCCTCGCGCACCTGGCCGCCAGCGGCTCCGCCGATCTGCAGGCGGTTGCCCGTGTAGTTCTCCTGGTCGTAGGCGGTGCAGCCCTCATTGAAGTGGGGGCTGGCCACCTTGGCTGGCGGCGGCGCGGGTGCCGGAACCGTGCGCGCCACGTCGCCCATGGCCTTGTTCAGGTCTTCAGCGTTGCGGGCATCCAGGTACTTGCCGCCCGTGCTGGTGGCCAGGCACTGCAGTTGTGCGTGGGCCTTGCTGCCCTTTTCAATGTCAAACCCGATGACGTGGGCCGTAAAGTCCACGCCCAGCTTTTCCAGCTCCTGGCCCAGGACGCAGGGGTCGGCGTGGCAGGTTTCCTCGCCATCACTGACCAGAATGACGGTGGCCTTGCGCTCACTGAACTTGAGCTGCTCAGCCGCCATGCGCACCGAGGCCGAGATGGGCGTCATGCCCTTGGGCTGCAACGCGTTGACGGCCCGCTGAAAGCCGGCCTTGTCCAGCACTGCCGGGGCCTTGAGCATTTCGATGTCTGCGCAGTTGCCCTTGCTGCGGTGACCATAGGCCATCAGACCCAGCTGCTGGCTGGCGGGCCATGAGCCCAGCATGTTGGCCACGGCATCGCGAGCGATGTCGATCTTGGCCTTGCCGCCGATCTGGCCCCACATGGAGCCTGATGCATCGAGCACCAGCATGGACTGGCCCGGGCCCTGCGGAGCACGTGGCGCGGCGGATTGCGCCTGGGCAGTAGCCGCTGGTACGAGCAGCGCTACCGCGACAACGAGGGACGATAACTGGTGCATGCAATGCTCCTTGACACTGAAACAGCGAATCGAATACCAGGGTGGTGTGGGGCGCAAAGTTGAGGGCAACGTTGGGCGTTGAGGCGGAAGCAACTTTGGGTGTCCCGTGAGGCCCAGGTCTTTTTTTGCCCCGTACGAGCGGAAAGGCCCAGAATGAACTGGCATCACTTGCATGCCGCCCCGGCCTCCCGGACGATCTGGCGCACACCCTTTTTCACGCCCATGGCGTTGCCAGGGTGTCCTTCGTGCGGCGCACTGAGTGCAGCCACGCCGTCCCAGCGGTGGCACATGGGCAAGGTGCGGAAATTGCTGCCAATGGCCTCAAAGAACCAGGCCGTGCAGGTCTTGTCGTCGGTACACAGCTTCTGGCACATGCGTGCGTCAGCGTCCTTGCCCATTTCGATGGGGTCAAAGGGCTTGGGCTCCGCGCTCAGGCTGGCGTGCTCTCCGGTCGGCCAGGTGCTGCGGTTCATGGCGAATTCGGGGCCTTCCACAAAGTTGCCGCAGGCAGGGGGCGGCGCAGCGGGTGCCGGGGCAGGTGTGGGGGCCTGGGCCACTTCGCGCAGCGCCTTGTTCAGCTCGCCTGCGTCCTTGGCATCCAGGTAGCGGCCGCCAGTGCTGCTGGCCAGGCACTGCAGCTCGGCCTTGGCCTTGGGATTTTTTTCAATGTCAAAGCCCACCACATGGGCGGTGAAGTCCACTCCGAGCTTCTCCAGCTCCTTGCCCAGCGCACAGGGGTCGGCGTGGCAGGTTTCCTCGCCGTCGCTCACCAGAATGACGGTGGCTTTGCGCTCGCTGAACTTGAGCTGCTCCGCCGCCATGCGCACCGAGGCAGAGATCGGCGTCATGCCCTTGGGCTGCAAGGCATTCACCGACTGCTGAAAGCTGGTCTTGTCCACGCTGCCTGGGGCCTTGAGCATTTCAATATCAGCGCAGTTGCCCTTGCTGCGGTGGCCGTAGGCCATCAGGCCGAGCTGCTGGCTGGTAGGCCAGGTGGCGAGCATGCTCGCCACGGCCTCGCGGGCGATTTCGATCTTGGGCTTGCCGCCGATCTGGCCCCACATGGAGCCCGAGGCGTCGAGCACCAGCATGGACTGGCCGGGGCCTTGCGGGGCGGCGGGCTGGGCGTGCGCGCTGATGGCGCAGGTGAGCAGCGCGGCGGCAAGGGTGGATGCGATTCTTGGCATGAAAAGACTCCTGGAAAGGGATTGGCGCGTCATGCGTCCCGTCACTGGTCACGCAGCGGCACTTCGGTGAACGCAAAGCGCCCGCTCACGACGGGCAGCGTCTGGCCCTGAAGCTTCTTGGACATGGCACCGGGCTGGAGGTCAGCCGCCGAGAAGCTGCCGGAGACGGCGAACACCTTGTCTCCCACGCGCTCGATCTTGTCGATGCGCACGGTGGCGGGGGCCTTTTTGCCGGTCTTGAAGTTGTTGAATCCGTCCTTGCTGTCGGGGTAGTAGCTCACATTGGCGCTCTGCGGTGCCAAGGTCTCCTCGTTCAGGCGCATGTCCAGCGTCACGCGTGGGCCGCTAGCGGCCCTGGCGTCCAGCGTCAGCAGGTAGCCGGATACCACCGGCACGCGCCGCATAGACGATTCATAGACCGTCTTGCCCGCATAGTGGTCGGCAATGGCCTGCACGTCGCCTGCGCTCACGCCCCGGCCCGTGGCTGCCTTGGCGCGGGCATCGCCCTTTTGCACTGCGGCCTGGCCTTCGGAAGTCTGCAAGCGCGCAGCGGCCTGCTGGCCCAGGTTGTCGGGCAGCGTGGTGGCGCGGGATGCCATCTCCACCATGCCGCGCCCCGCGTCGGCGTGGATGGTGCCCTGCACGCGCTGGGTGCTGCCGGGGGCCAGCTTTTCCTGCGCACTGGCCGGGCCGGTTGCGCCCAACGCCGCAGCGGCCATGAGGACACCCAAACGAAGGCGAGTGCGTTGTACGGAGTTCATGGAAATTCCTTCCAAGAGTGAAACGCGGCTACTGCCGCACAAAGGTGAACGGCGTGCTGAGGGTGCAGGCCGAGGGAACGGTGACGCGCACGATGGAATCGCCCTCCATGCGCGTGGGGCTGGTCACGCGCACGTCCCATTCCATGCGCATGGCGCTGCCGCCCGCGCCGGTGAGCGTGCCGCGCCAGTGGTTGGGTGCCATGCGCTTCCAGGCCACCTGCGGGCTGCGCAGGATTTGCGAGGCGTTGAACGGGCGCGCAAAGGTGACGGGGCCGGACTGCGGCGCGGGCATCTGCTTGCTGACGGCCTCGGCCACGCCGGGCAGGCAGTGGCCGCTGGCGCGGGGGCGGCTGCCGTGGGTGAACGTCCAGTGGCCGTCCTGTGGTTGGATTTCGCCGCCGGGCGCGGGCACGGGCGGGCGCAGGTCGATTTCAGTGGGGCCGGGCTTGCTGACCTCTACCTCGATGCCACCGCGTGACTTGGCGGGTGGCGTTGCCGCAGGTTTGGCGACGGGCGCTTGCGCCATGGCGGGCGCTGCGGGCGGCTGCCTGCCGCGCACCACCTCGGCGGGGGCGAATGCTTCTTCGGGCAGGGGAATCATCACCCGCGCCTCGTTCTGCGTCATGTTCGTGCAGCCGCTGCCAGTGGCGGCGCAGCGCCACAGGTCGTCGGGGAAATCGCGGCTGGCGTCGATGAAGGCGCGCTCGGCCTCGTACTGACTGTCAAAGCCCAGCACCACCCGCACCTCATCGGGCGGCAGCGCGCCGCTGCAATGCACGCCCGCCGCGCAGGCCAACTGGTCCAGCGGCTGGGCACTGGCATAGCCGCACAAGGCCGCCGCGCCCGTCAGCAGATACCGGATTGCCTTCATCATGGCTTGGCGGCGGGCTTTGCCACGGGCTTGAGCGTGCCGCAGTCAGCGGACAGGCGGCGGGCCTCGGTGTTCATGTCGATACGGCCATGCTCTTTGCTGGTCAGCGCCGCCTGGGTGGTGAAGTGCGTGGCGCTGTGCAGCGTGGTGGTGAAGTCGCCCTGGCTGAGCGGCTCCTTGCAGGTCAGGCGGCCCGTCCAGGTGTTGCCGCTGCGCTTGACCTGGGTGTAGGTGCAGTCGCCTTCGGTGCGGCCCTCGCGAATGGGGTCTTGCTTCGCGTCCTCGGAGCCGATGCACAGGCGCAGCGCGCCGTCCGCGCCCATGCCCATGCCGTGGCCCGCCATCTGCTGCTCCATCATCTTGCGCGCCTCGGGCGGCAGGTTCTTCATCTGCTCGCGCATCTGCGCCATCTGCGCGGCCACGTCGGGCCGGCCGGGCATGCGCATGTCGTGCTTGAACTCCCACAGGCCGGGCTGGATGGTCTGGGCCTGGGCGGCAAAGGCGATGCAGGCGGCGGCGAGGGCCAGGGTCTTTTTCATGTTGAACGCTCTCTTTCGGTGATGGTGTTCATTGCGCATCGCGCTCGATGCGCACGCGCCAGCGGATGTCGCCGCGCTGGCTGCTCAGGGTGCCCTGCACCGCCTCGCCAGCCGTGGGACGGCGCGCGAAATACAGGGTGAAGGGGTCGTCCGGGTCGGCGCTCACGGCCAGCGGCGCGGTAAGCCCGCCGCCTTGCGTCTGCCGCGCACGGGCCGATTCGCCCGCCGCGCCCGCCCACTCGCAAGGCTCGCCTGCGGGGTCTTCGCACATAGCACGCCCTGCTACCCATTGCAGCTCCAGCACCCGGCTTCCCTGCTCCTGAATGATGTGCAGGCGGGCCAGCTCGGCCCCGGCGCGGGTATAGATGCGCGGGTCGTCCCGCGTCACGCGCCAGGTGCCCTGCCAGGGGCCGGGCGCTGTCTCCAGCGCGCGTTCGGCGGCGGTCTGGCCGTGGCCCGAGCCGGCGGCCAGTGCCGCCAGTGGCAGGCAGGCGGCGGCCAGCAGCAGGCTGAGTCGGTGCGACGGCATAGCGCTTGTGTGTTTCATGGGAGCGGATGGTGCCCAGGCCCGGCCTGCGCGGCCATATGCCGATCGGCCTATGCCCGTCGCGAGGGCCGCAGGCTATCCTTCGTTACGTGAAAAATGTCACGACAAAAGGAGACCCTGCATTGGACGCGCTCGACGGTTTCGCCCTGCTGCTGGTGGACGACCACCCCCTGTTCCGCGATGGCTTGGCGGCTGCGCTGCGCCACCAGGCGCCGGGGCTGCGCGTGCAGGCCGTGGGCTCGCCCGCCGAGGCGCTGGAACTTTTGATGAACGATGAAGAAGGCTTCGACCTGGTGCTGCTGGACTACCGCCTGCCCGGCACGGACGGCCTGCGCTGCGCTGCCCAGGTGATGGAGCGGTATCCCGGCCTGGGCGTGGGGCTGATGTCAGGCGCGGACGATCCCACGCTGGGCCGCCGCGCGCAGGACGCCGGGCTCGTGGCCTACCTGCCCAAGACGCTCGAAGTCCCAGCCCTGCTGGCTCAGCTGCGCCAACTGGCCGAGGGCGAGCCCGCCTTTGCCGACTCCGCGCCACCGCCCGTAGTCGAGCAGCCCGCCACTGGCCCCTACGGCCTGACAGCACGGCAGTTCGCCGTGCTGCGCATGCTGGCCTCGGGCGGCAGCAACAAGGAGATCGCGCGAGAGATGGGAATCTCCCCCGGCACGGTGAAGAACCACCTGAACGCCATCTTCGTCAAGATGGGCGCCGCCAACCGCGTGCAGGCAGTCATGATGGCGCAGGCAGTGATCCATGAAGGCTCCTGAAAGCGCCGCACCCTCGGATCGTGTTTTCGCCGACAGCATCGGCACGCTGTCACGGGCGCTGCGGGGCTCCGTGGTATCGAACCTCGTGGCGGCGTCGCTGCTGGCCTGGGCCATGCACGGCGGGTATCCGGCGCGAGTGCTGGCGGCATGGCTGGCAGGGCTGGCGCTGGTCCATACGTGGCGGCCTCTTCTGCGCGCCCTGCGGCGCCAGCCGGCATCGGAGCCCCTGAGCGCCGCGCGCAAGGCCCGCCGCGTCGAGCTGGACGCCTTCACCCTCGCGGCGTACTGGGGGGCGTCGTCCGCCTTCTTCTTCGACCCCGGCAGCAGCCTGGAGCCGTTCTACTGGGCCCTGGTGCTGGGCGGAACGGCTGCGGGCAGCATCGGGGCACATGCGCACCACCCCCGGGTGATGTGGATCTTCCTGCCCACCTTGATAGCGCCGTTCACGCTGCGGGCGCTGCTGGAGCCCAACAGCGACAGCCGTTTCCTGGGCGCGGGCATGCTGCTGCTACTGGCCTACTTGCTGTACTACGGCAAGCAGCATGCGCGCACCCTGCAGCGCATGATCGCCCTGCGCCACGAAAACAGCGCCCTGGTCGAAGAACTTAAAAGCCAGGCGCAGGCGCTGCGTGAGGCCAATGCCGCCAAGTCCCGCTTCTTCGCCGCTGCCAGCCACGACTTGCGCCAGCCATTGCAGGCCATGGGCCTGTACCTGAGCGTGCTGCAAGGCGACGGCCCCACCCTCGCCCGAATGGGCGAGTGCATGGACGCACTCGACCGCCTGCTGGCGCAGGTCATGGACCTGTCGCGCCTGGACAGCGGCCAGACAACCGCTCACCCCGAGCCCGTGGCATTGCAGCCGCTACTGCAGCGGCTGGCCGACACCTACGAGGCTGCAGCGCGAAAAAAGGGCCTGCAGCTGCGCGTGCACCCCACCACGGCCTGGGCACAAAGCGACCCGGTGCTGCTGGAGCGGGTGCTGGCCAACCTGCTGACCAACGCCATCCGTTACACCGAACGCGGTGGCGTGCTGCTGGGCGTGCGCCGCCAAGGCGCGGGGCTGCGTCTGTGCGTGGCGGATACGGGCATCGGCATCCCGCCCGAGGCGCATGAGGCCGTGTTCGAGGAGTTCGTGCAGTTGGACAACGCCGAGCGCAACCCTGAGCGCGGCCACGGCCTGGGCCTGCCTACGGTGCGGCGCATCGCCGCGCTGCTGGGCCACCCCGTGGGCCTGCGCTCCTGCGTGGGGCGGGGCAGCGTCTTCACGCTGGACCTGCCCGCCGCCCAGCCCAGCGACGCGCCCGCACCCCGCACGCAACCAGCCGCCGCGGGGCGCCTGCAAGGCCGCGTGCTGGTGGTGGAAGACAACGCTCTGGCGCGCGACGCGCTAGTGGCGCTGCTGGACGGCTGGGGCCTGGAGGTGACAGCCGCCCACGACGCACCCAGCGCGCTGCAGGCCCTGCGCGCCACCGCCTTCGACGCCGTGCTGAGCGACTGGCGGCTGCCGGGCGCCGACGACGGGCTGGCCGTGTTGCGCCAGGCACAAGCGCTGCAGCCGGGCCTGAAGCTGGCCGCCATGATCACGGGCGAGGACACTCAGCGCATGACCGAAGCACCGCCGGACTTCCCTGTGTTGCGCAAACCCGTGCGACCCTTGCGCCTGCGCGCACTGCTGGCGCGGTATCTGCGCGAGCACAAGGCCGCATAGACAGGAAGTGCGGCTTGCGCCGACGGGCAATTTTTTCTATGGCTTTTCGGCCTCCAGCGCTTATCCATCAAGCGCTGGCAGCTATTTATTCAATAGCAATCAGCTGATCCGCCGCCCGTTCTCCGCGTACACGGCCAGATAGATCGCGTCCGAGCCGATGTAGGGCGCCTTGCCGCCAAAGCCCACACTGGTGTCGTATGCCCAAGTCCATGACCTCAGTGGCTACAGCTCCCTGAACCGCCCCGGGTTTTGAGGAGGCTCCAACACTTGAGAAGATGGAGCTATGAACAAGTCACCGAAGTTCTCCCCGGAAGTGCGCGAGCGCGCCGTGCGCATGGTGCAGGAGCACCGAGCCGACTACCCGTCGCTGTGGGCAGCGATTGAATCGATTGCCCCCAAGATTGGCTGCGTGCCACAGACCTTGAACGACTGGGTCAAGAAGGCCGAGGTCGACAGCGGCCAGCGCCCCGGCACCACCACCTCGGATGCGCAGCGCATCAAGGAACTGGAGCGTGAGGTCAAAGAATTGCGCCGGGCCAACGACATCCTGAAGACGGCCAGCGCGTTTTTCGCGCAGGCGGAGCTCGACCGCCGACTCAAGTCGTGAAGGCCTACATCGACCGCCACCGTGATGACTACGGGGTCGAGCCCATCTGCCGGGCGCTGCAGATGGCCCCGTCGTGTTACTGGCGCCACGCAGCCCGGCAACGCAACGCGCAACTGCGCAGTGCACGCGCCCAGCGTGACGAGGGTTTGAAGGCCGACATTCAGCGCGTGTGGCACGCCAACTGGCAGGTCTACGGAGCCGACAAGGTCTGGCTGCAGATGAACCGCGAGGGCATCGTGGTGGCGCGCTGCACGGTCGAGCGTCTGATGCGTGCCATGGGCTTGCAAGGGGCACGCCGTGGCAGGGCGGTGCGCACCACCACGCCGGATACCTCGGCCCCGTGCCCGCTGGACCACGTCAACCGGCACTTCCATGCCAGCCGTCCCAACGAGCTATGGGTGTCGGACTTCACCTATGTCTCCACCTGGCAAGGCTGGTTGTATGTGGCCTTTGTGGTGGATGTGTACGCTCGGCGCATCGTGGGCTGGCGCGTCAGTCGCAGCATGCAGACGGACTTCGTGCTTGATGCCCTGGAGCAGGCTCTGTACGAACGCCAGCCAGCGGCCCATGTCTTGACGCACCATTCCGACAGGGGCAGTCAGTACGTCAGC